>BCSF01000010.1_pt1 | contig 96916 bp, 110 predicted proteins | sample 1016431 | NCBI WGS metagenome assembly BCSF01 (sample SAMD00045685;SAMD00045686;SAMD00045687;SAMD00045688;SAMD00045689;SAMD00045690;SAMD00045691;SAMD00045692;SAMD00045684;SAMD00045690;SAMD00045691;SAMD00045692;SAMD00045684;SAMD00045685;SAMD00045686;SAMD00045687;SAMD00045688;SAMD00045689, study... | reverse complement strand
GGTAGTGTTTACTTTGTGAGCGTAGCGTAGCACTACCTCATGAACTGAGGAGTCAGGACAGTGACAGTTGTTGCATACTATTGCATTCATATCCGATTCATTGCGTAGAGTATATTCCGGCTTCATCTACGACTTATGACGCTGTGCGAAGTAGTTATGTCGAACTAACTGTTTGTCCATCATCCCCAATTGCTCCCTCAAGGGTAGGAGTAGGTCGAGGCTTATCCAACTTGGTTGGTTATGGTTTTGGATTACACCAAAATTGTAATCTCGCCTCGTTATGTATCACTCTTCTTCCGAAGAGGCTCTGTCTCTTGCTTCTCTCAGCATCTCAATGACTGAGGGTTTGCATTCTGATGAGTGTTTAGCAACAACATCGAAGTTGCAAGAGATGATTGGTTCTTCTGTTGACTTATCGAACACCTCTGAGTAGAATATACTCTCAAAGATGGATTGTATCTTGCCCATCAGTGGTGTAGGTATCTCAACTAGGTGATATTCGATAGTGTCAGCCTTCTGAACTCTCTCGGTTGTCCATTCAGCAGTGAATGTTAATGTCGCACTGTATGAGAATGCTGTAAAATCAACATAAAGCATAACATTTGGTTCACCTACATCATTCTCTGATAGAATGTGGAACTTCCTAGAATAAGAACCAAGATGGTATGGTGTATCCAAGTAAAGGATAGTGCTTCCACGCCACTGTGGTTCAACAACTGACTCTGAAACTTCTTCACTAACATCAGGTTCTTCGTTAACTTCAATACCTTGTGCTACTAATTGGTTTATGACTGATTGAGCATCTCTTCGATAGTCGAATGTTAATTCACCATTATACATCACAACTGTATACTTATCCTTAGTATCTTCAACAGTCTGAGGTTCATAGGATGGTATTCCAGTATCCCAACTATCCAAGTTGATTATGTTGTGTTTGAACAACTCAAGGTTGAGGAGTTCCTTCTCACTACTATTAAACCCGAATGGGTAAGATATCTCTACTGTTCTCTTGTGCTTCTGACTCATTCTTCTTCACCTACCATTTCTACCAATGCTTCAATACCGAATCGCTCAACCATTAGGTCAAGGTGATGGGTTGCTTCTTCATACATTGCACGGAATCGCTTGACTTCTGCAATCAAATCTTCATTATTCATTCAATCAACTCCTGAATGTTAGATAGTCCTGCTTTGAGTTCTGCTATCGCTAAGGATAGGTCATCACCACGAACCTTGAGGCTCTTGATGATAAGGACATGGTCAGAGCCTGATTTGGCGTGACCAAGTTCAATTTCGTATGCTGGTATCTGTAAGGGCAAGTTTTGTGCTTCCATATCTCTACGCATTATCATCACCTTTTGAGGTATGAGCCGTTTCACTCTACAAAGTTCCTCCTACCATATGGTGGTCAAACTTTCGTCAAAGACCACCTCAAAGACTGATGAATCAGTCTAAGGGTGAGTCGTAGGGGTGCAGAGGGACACTAATCAGTTATCCCCCTTGTGAGCAGATACGAAACCTGCCTCTAATTTGTTGCCTAGTGTATTTGCATACATGTTGGCGGTTGTTCCCCATGAAGTCATAGGGTTTCCGTCATCATCCTTCCTTCCTGCGAAGGTGGTGTGCAGAGTGTATGCGTCAGCAGATAGATGGATGTCCATGCTTCCATCATCGTTAACTGTCGCTACTACCATTTCAGCCCAAAGTGCTTGGAGTTCAGCAGATAGACGCTCAACGCCTGTTGCTCTGCTGGATTGCCTTCGACCATTTAGAGGACTGTCTGAGAACTCTGCTAGGATGTCCTTGATTGTTCTTGATAGACGAACCTGTTCTCTTGGGCTGTCTGTTCCTTGTTTGATGAACTTCTTGACCATCGAGGCCGAGAACTCATCACATTCACCGTCTGAGTCAACGTAGTTGACTACTGTTTCACTATATTCATTCCAATTTTCCAATGCCATATTTTTTCATCTCCGTTTGATTGTGTCGCACCCCTACGACTACAATAGTTATGGTATTCCATCACTATATGAGGTAGCACTGACGAAAGTTTGTACTACCATATGGTGTTACTTTTGTAAGCGTAGCGCACACCCCGAAGGGTGGCTTAATTAATCCTCTGAAAGTATCTCATCACAATCAAGACCATCAAGATAATCGCTAATATCAGTTGATTGCCATATGTCCTTCCCACAATCTGAGCAGTAGTAGTTAACTTCAATGTCGGGTTCTTCAATTTCATAATACTGTTTATCATATTGTCTCAATAAAGGACGTTTCATAACTTCGGAGTCCTCCGCTATCAGAATCCTTATGCCCTGAACGTATGAATTACTGTGTTCGCAGTATGCTTGTCGTTCTTCCGTTGCCAAATCATCATAGTAATCCGCTAACATCTCGTCATCCCTGTCTTTTTGTGCATCATAATCATCTTCCATTATTCTTCCTCCATTTCTAATTCTACATATCCTAATTTAATACAAGCCTTTAACCAAGCATCTTGGTCTTCTAATGGTGCTTGCAACTGTATTAACTCAGCAATAACATCTAATGCGTGTCCATGACTTCTCATAAACATAAATCGTTCTTCCATCATTCTTCCCACAACTCCCATGTGTATTCATCAGTTTCAACTCTAAACAGAAGGAACACGTTCACAGCCTCCTTCACAGTTCTCCATTCCATATCCACATGATTCACAGTAGTAATCTGAGATATCTCCTAGATATCCTTCGACTTCAAACTCATAATAGACATTACAACATTCACAAAATATCCCATAATCTCCCATTTAATCACTCTCCAATTCTGATAACCATTCATCAACTACATTAGCGACATCTTCAGGCATGTCTGCTAATTGTATTGATTCACCATTCTCTAACATTGCGTAAATAAACCAACTTACTATCTTCATTCTTCTTCACCTCTTGCTTGCATCTTTCTCTCAAAATCATTGAACTCTAACTCCTTCAGTCTGACTAACCAGTTCTTGTATTCCGTATTGAACTTCCTCTTGTCGTATGTAGACACATTACAATACCAATCAGCATCTTTCAGTCTTTGACAGAACTCAAGGGTCATGACATCGTAGAAGTCTTCCATATTGTATATGTTATTTGCGAAGTTGCAAAGTAGCATTCTACGTCTGAACTCTTCAGGAGTGACTTTTGTTCCTCCATAACCTACACTCATACTTCCAACACCTGCGTTTTGCGCTAATATACCGAATCCAAATCCATTAACTAACTGTATTTCAACTTCATGGAAGCCCTTCTCTATTCCGTTCTCTATTCCTACTATCAGTGGCATGACCTTATGATTTTCCATCACCTTATGAGGTTAGTCTAAGGGCAAAGTCTGCCTAACCATATGGTTGTATTAAGAAGGCTATTTACGCACGACAGGAGTTTTAGGGGTGGTAGTATGGGTGGCACTTCTTTTATATAGTGATGAATTGGGATAGGGTTACTCAGAATCATCTGAGGAATTTCAAGAGAAATGTCTCTTTTGCACAGCAGATATCATATCCGCCTTTATTCGACAATCGCTAGTTGTCTTTATTCATTGCTACCATTATCTGCTTATGATTCAAAGGGTGTAAAATGCATTCCCTATATGTATAGTATATCATATATGTAATATGGATATCTAATGACATATGTTAATATCACATATCTTAGTGTGATTACAGGTTTTCCTATTATTCTCGTATATTCTCGTATTTTATCATCGAGTGAGAAAATTAAAATGTGGGAAATCTTGTTGTAAAGATTGATTTTATTGAATATTATCATATTATCATTATTATCATCATCTCTACTACTACTATTATGTCCCATATACTACTACTCTCTCTCCTATGGAGAGCGTGATAAAATTGAGAAAATGATAAAATAGGCGAAAAACGCTACACTGCTCTAAAGTTGTATTTTATCAACTACTGATAATTTACGATAATAAATGATAAAAGGACAAACAGGTTGGAAATAACATGACAGAAGAAAGAAACGAATGGGGTGCTAAAACACCAAGCAAAACAGAAGATGCAACACTGACGAAATCACAGAAAATGATTTTTGAAGAATGTAGTAGTATTCGACAAATGTTGATGAGCAAGAACGAACAGTATGGAGATTCAGTATTGAATCCTACAAGGTTCTTCTCACATGCAGACCAAGAAGAACAAATCAAAGTCAGAATCGATGACAAGTTAAACAGGCTTGTTCAGGGTAATGACTCACTTGAATCAGATGATGATATCATCAAAGACCTGATAGGTTATCTGATTCTACTACTTGTCTCTAGAAGAGATGAGTAATCACACTCCACAAATGCTCGTAGAACCAAGTTATCTTTAGCGGGATGACGGGGAGCATGGAGAATTATAGGGGTTTCCAAAATAAAAAACAGGAAAGATACTAGGGTTATGATGGAAGCAACGAAAGTGAATTCTAGCGAAGAAACGATTAGTTGTGAAAAACGGGTTCGTTCAGTAAGGATGGTTCACTGCACTCTTTGAGAAGCGGTGTGTCAAATTCCATTCGAGGAACAACTGAATGGCTTTGCGCTATAAAAAATAAAGCAGGTTAATCCGGTCTAGTAAAATAATTGGTATTGTGTTCTACCACAATGCAGTTCCCTCCCGTTGGTATAGGCATAGCACTTACCTGTTTCCCCTCTCTATTCAAACATCGGTTTACTGTGGTAAAAAATGCAAATCAAAAGCAGTGATGGAATCATCTCCTCCATGCATTTATCCGATATCAAACTCGCAAGAGCAGAGTTTTACTACAAGATAAAAAAGACAGAACGCACATCAAACCACGCTGGAATTGTTTGGTGTTCGGTTCACTCTCTCCGTAGTGTAGGCTGTGGTGGCCTTTGTCTTTCTCTGCTATCACATTCAATTAACAATAGGAGGAAATGAAAATGAATATATTTACTTTAGATGAAAGCCCAAAAAAGAGTGCCGAGATGATGCTGGACAAACATGTAGTCAAGATGCCAACTGAAAGTTTACAGATGTTGTTTACAATAGTTGACCATCTTGGTTTGAAGGCTGGTTGGAAGCCTGTGATGTTGAATCACCCATCTACTATTTGGGCTAGAGAAACTAGGCAAAACTTTCAATGGTTGAGAGAACACACCTATGCATTGTGCAGTGAGTATACTTTCAGGTATGGTCGCATTCACAAGGTAGAGGTTCTCATGAACCAATATGCAGAACAGATGGATGAGGCAGAGATGCTTCTTCCTGATGATGGTCTTACACCATTCGCTATTGCTATCTCTCCTCACATGGAGTGTAGGAAAGCAGATGGTTTTGATGATATGTCAACAATCGAGAAGTATCGCCAATACTATCTTGATGACAAGTGGAGATTCGCTGTTTGGACTAAGCGAGCAGAACCGAGTTGGTGGCCGAAAGACCACTACCTAAACAAGTCCTTTGAATATAAACAAGAAGCAGATGCTTTACTAATGAGGTTGGGATTGATATGAGAATAATGAAGGTAGTTAGAGAAGAAGAAGTTTGTAGTGTATGTGATGGAACAGGAACGGCAGTTTCATTTACCGATGACGGTGAGAAAGAGCCTGTCCCTTGTCTATGTAGGTGTGAGCCAACATATGATGAGTGGTTAGCACTACACGGAATTGATAAGGAATGAAAGGATATATTCGTTTTACCAATGGCATTGTCTCTGTTGAAGAGATGCAAGCGTTTACTTGGAGACCATTGGATGACGATGACCCTTTGATGGATAAGTTCAGGAACAAAGAACACGAACACCTTGAGAAGTTCTTTAGCATCCTGATATTCCTTCGTGGAGGTCAGAAGTTTATGACTGCCACAACTAAGAAGAATCTCAATGATATGATTAATAGGTTCAAATATTTGAATAAAGGTGATGGATATGAATATGGTAATGAAAATGTTGAAGATAAAAACGATTGAAGATAAGTACAATGATTTGACTGACTTAACTTCACATTGGCAAGACTTCTACACCTCTTACAATGAGGATAGTGTGGTTGATTTGCTATGTGAGGTGAATGTAGCGTTACTCCGTAAGAAGGAGGACTTGTATCTTAAGATGAAAAGAAGAAAGTCGATGAAGCAACTACCGATGAAGATAGTTAGGATTGCTTTATCAATAATTCCCCAAGATGAACATAAAGGGAGGTATAAAAAATGAATGAAGAAACAATAGAATTTAGGTTGGTGTCAAGTAATGACTTACCGCCAATAATGATAACAATGAATGACGATGATAGACCGAAGGTAGTGGTTAATGCAGACCATAGAATATGGTTGTCTTTACACAGGAAGACAATCGGTGGAGCAGCAGAAAGTTTGTTCCATAAGATTAACGAGATGCTAACTGCCTACCTACTCGAACAGAGACAGTATGAGTTGATGGACAATGAAGAGAGAGATAGGGAGGTGTGATAACTGTGGTCGGATGGGAGGACTATGGAAATCATTTACAGGAAGAGGAATCTTTTGTAAGGAATGCACACTGAAAGAATACGTTGGTGAATGAAAATGGAAAATAAATATATTACAGCAAAGAGAGAACTAGGTAATGGCAGGTGGGACAGGAAACTTAGAGAGAATATGGTGAATCTCTCGCTTGCAGATAACTATGATGATGCGAAGCATGAGTGGATTGCAACAGGAGAAGTTTGGTGGCAAGGGATTGGAACTCCAAGACCTGATTGGGCATTGAACCATCCTAACAAGTGCTTGTGTGAACATCACATTGTATATCACTTTGAGATTCACAATACTGAGACTGATGTTAGAGAGTCGGTTGGTTCAGACCACATTAACTCCTACATGATTCTGAGAGCAATTGTTGAAGAGACAGGTATCAATCCTGATGCAATTACTGAAGACATGATTCAAGAGTGGATTGATGTTAGAGTTTCAGCACTAATCAAAGATGCTTGGTGGAGACACAATGGTAAGGATTTCACAGAGAAGTTTAATGAGATAAAGGAACTCGACTTGAGAATCAATGTTCGTAGAAGTGGTAAATACATCTACGATAACACACTAGGAGTTTCTGTCCCTGAGACTATGATTCGTAAGAAAGGTAGAGGAAGAGTTGGCTCTTATTATTATGCGATGGCTTCTATCGTTTGGCGATGGAATCATCCTGATAACCCAAAGGCACAGATTCACACGAAGGGATATCCAAATGATAGGCTCTTGACTGATTTAGACATCTTTCATATGTTGATTGATAAACATAAGGCAACAGTCGCAGAAGAAGATGAGGCAATTGAATCTCAGAAATTGAAGAACGAAGAATATCGCAAGCAGATTGCTATCAGAAACAGTGTCCTTCGTGAGAAGAAAGAGGCTGAGTTCCAAGAGTCCTGCAAGTATTTTGACATTCCAGTGTTTAATCCTGACATGGGAATAAACAATTGGGAAAAGAGGTTTTTAACCGATATGGAAACTAGAGTCTTGAGCAGAAAACCGTTATCTCCTAAGCAGTTTGAGAAGATTAAAACAATCTTAAATCGTTACAATGATAAGCCAAGTGAACGTCAGGTGAATTACCTACGGTCATTGGGGTATGAAGGAGATATTGAAGAGTTGACTAAAGGTGAAGTATCGACCTTAATTGACAAACTAAAGGAGGAAAAAAGATGACAAAGAAAAAAGAAACAAAAGAGAAGGCCGAAAAGATAGATGAAAAGGATGCTCGCATTGCAGAACTTGAACAGTTAGTAGTTCAGGGCAATGCAAACATTCAGACTCTAGTGAACACCGCAAACAATTACATTAGTTTGTGTAAACACTATGAGCAGACCATCAACATCTTGACTGGTCGAATTCAAGAGATGCAAACTGTCCAAGAACAGAATGCAACTCAGTGAAAACAAGAAAAAAACGAATGAATAAAAATGGAGGAAAAAAAATGAAATTGTATATAGCAAATGAAAGAGGACACACAGAATTGGAAGTGAACGTAAGCACTGTCATCGAGCAGATAACAGACCACCCTACACATTGGGTGTTTGTTGACGGTGACATGGTGATGAGGGAGAACATCCCTGATGTTGATTGGGAAACCGTCAACGAAGTTCGACTACAAGAAGCCGTTGTCGGCGGATATTGAGTCGTAGATAGTCTTAGCAGTAGTAGATTGACTGCCGGATAGGTGCAACGCCTATCTTCAAACTCAAAAGGAGATGAAAGAATGGAAATACAACAAGAGATATTATCAGATATCACTGTGCATATGAAGTATGCAAAGTGGTTAGAAACAGAACAACGAAGGGAGACTTGGGAAGAGATTTGCAACAGAAACAGGCAAATGCATCTGAACACAATAAAGGACAGAGAATACATTTCTCTTGACATGAAACAGGTATTGTATGATAAGATACACGAAACCTATGATAACTATGTCATACCAAAGAAGATTCTACCATCAATGAGGTCAATGCAGTTTGCAGGTAAACCGATAGAACTCGCACCAAATAGAGTATACAATTGTGCTTACATGCCAATTAACCATTATCTGTCCTTCTCGGAAGCAATGTTTCTATTGCTAGGAGGAACAGGTGTTGGCTACTCTGTTCAAAGACATCATGTGGATAAGTTACCTGAGATTAGATTACCTAATCCAAAAAGAACTTACAGACATCTAGTTGCTGATTCTATCGAAGGATGGGCAGATGCAGTCAAGGTATTGTTTGAGTCTTACATTGGTAAGAGGTCAACAACTGTTAGGTTCGACTACTCAGACATCAGGCCGAAAGGTGCATTGTTGAAAACTAGTGGTGGAAAAGCACCCGGACCTCAACCACTTAGAGAGTGCCTAGTGAAAGTTGAAGGTATCCTTGCTAACAAGGATAATGGAGACAAACTAACAACACTAGAAGCACACGATATTGTTTGTTATATTGCAGATGCAGTATTAGCAGGTGGTATTCGTAGAGCAGCACTAATCAGTTTGTTTAGTGCTGATGACGATGAGATGATAACATCGAAGTCAGGACACTTTTGGGAGAAGAACCCACAGAGAGCAAGAGCAAACAATTCAGTAGTTTTACTACGTCACAGAATCAAGAGGGACTTCTTCAACAATCTATGGAAGAGAGTTCAAGACTCAGGTTCAGGAGAACCGGGTTTTTACTTCACGAATGACAAAGATTGGGGAACGAATCCCTGCTGCGAGATTGCTCTTAGACCCTATCAATTTTGTAATCTGACCGAAGTGAACGTATCAGATGTAGCCAGTCAGTCTGAACTTGAGAAGAGAGTAGAACACGCTACCTTCTTGGGAACACTACAAGCATCCTACACAGACTTCCACTATCTGAGGGAAGTTTGGCAGAAGACTTCCGAGAAAGATGCCCTACTTGGAGTGTCTATGACTGGTATTGCAAGCGGAAGAGTTCTTGATTTGGATATGGAGAAGGCTGCTAACAAAGCAAGAAACACAAATGAGTTTTTTGCTAGTGCATTGAATATTAATGCAGCAGCAAGAATCACTTGTATCAAACCTGCTGGAACTACTAGTCTAGTAATGGGAACATCATCAGGTATTCACGCTTGGTGGTCTCAGTATTATATTAGGAGAATCAGAGTTCTCAAGACAGAAGCAATCTATGATTACTTGATAACGAAGTTCCCCGATTTAGTGGAGAATGACTATCACAAACCTAATCAGGCTATTATCTCAATACCTCAGAAGACCCCTGCTGGCACATCCATAACAAGAGATGAATCGGCATTAGAGATGTTGGAGAGAGTTAAGCGAGTATCAGTTGATTGGGTTGTAACAGGACACAATAGAGGTGTCAACACTCACAATGTTTCTGCAACTGTCAACATCCGTGAGGATGAGTGGGAGGATGTCAGAAACTGGATGTGGAAGAACAGAGATTTCTACAATGGATTATCTGTTCTACCATTCGATGGTGGTGTCTACAAGCAAGCACCACATGAACCAATAACCAAGAAACAGTATGAAACAATGCTGTCACTTCTAACAGAGATAGACTTGAAGGATATCAAGGAAGTGGAGGACAATACTGACCTACAAGGTGAACTTGCTTGTGCTGGCGGAGTTTGTGAAATATGAAAAAAACACAGTTGTTAAGTATAGAGGCTATTGTAATAGATTCTATGATTAACAATGGTGCGAAACAAACTCTACGAAGAATGTTTAATGAAGTGAGAGTTGGGAGTCGTAGAACTCCCTCTCTCATTAAACAAATCAAATATTACATACGATTGGGCTACTCAACTCTAGAATCGTATGACGATGTAGAAAGACTGTATAGGCACAGTCTATATTTAGAAAGAAATGGTGATAAAAATGAAAATGAAAATATGCTTGCCGAGAGTCAGAAGTGATAGAAGTTCTAACGGAGAAACTAGTTCATTCCTACTTAAGACAAATAGACGTGTACTAACGAATAAAGTAAAAACCTACGGACTAAACAGATACGGTGAAGTTCTATACAAGGCACAATCTACTGTGAAAACAGCAAGGAAGTTCCACGAAAACTCATACTGGCAGGTTCTGTCAGCACATATGTATAATCTATTTGTTGCGAATGATGTTTACTCAGGTTCTAATGAGATGTCATGGCTTACATTCCGTTACTACAACGGTGATTCTTCTCTCATGATTAGGAAAGATGGAAGCACCTTCTTTATGAATGGTATCAAGCAACATCAGAAAGATGTAGCGATTGCTCTCGGTAGAATCATCGCCTTCGGAGCGCAGAATCGTTGTAAAGAGGCTATGGATGCATACATAGAACGTAATTGTGTCTATCCAAGTAATGTTCTGTATGCTGTTGAGAATCGTGCGCCTTACAAGTTCTTTGTTGAATCCCAAGAACACAATGTCAGAATAAATACTGAACTAATAGGTAGAGATGAAGTGGCATTTGAGATTTCAGAGAACATTTGGGGTTCTCTTTCTGTGAAAGAAGCAAACACTTTCATCAACGCATACAAGAATGAATCGAAGGTATCTAGAAAATGGGCAGACATTAGCCCATCTAATCTATGGTACAATATGTTCGAGACACATGCAACTGAAGCACAAGAGCAGTTGATGAGGTCTTGGCTTCTACAAAACAGAACGAGTGTGATTGTTGAAGAGAGGGCTTTCGAGTTGCTTCAAGACATGGATAGAAACTATGATGAGTTTACTCTAGTTGACATGAGAAAAGCACCATTTTCCAACTTGAATATTGATGACAGGTCGAGAAATCACCACTTTGCTATGCATGTTAGAGGAGAGATATCGGATTGGATAGTTTATCCTAATGACTCAAGTGGTTCACAGAGATGTAAGGTTCGTCTAATACAAATTCCTGAAGAGGGGGATATTAGAGCAGGTAAACCATTCTGTATTGATGATATCAATAGTAAGAATGTGATGGGAGACCAAGTTGCAACAAGAGCAATGTTGTTGAAGAATGATAGGACTGCTGCAAAAATGGTCAGCACACTTAGAGATATTGAGAAAACAGCAACAAAAAGCAGAATAAACCGCAAAGTAATAGAGAAAGCGAGATTTACGGAGGAACTAAGATGGAACTGAGAATGAAGTGTCCCGAATGTGGGAGTGAAGAACAGTTCTTCGATGATTTACTTGGTGAGAACATATGTGTTGACTGTGGTTTGGTTAATGTTGTGAGACCTTTTGAAGAGACTACTGTAATAGTTAAAGATGGGGAGAGAACACATGAACCAACATCTAACTTAGGCTCTTATATCATGGAAACCAAATCAAACTTCCCTAGTAATCAGATGTTTAGAATGAGAAGAGAACATGGTAGAGCATCTACGCTCTCTGATGTGGATAGGAGAACAATAGTTATGTCTAGAATGATTCTATCAAACTATTCTGTCAACTACACAATAAGAAATAAAGTCGAGGAATACTTGAAATCTCTTAATGCTGAACATGTTTTCAGAGGTGCATGTGTCGAAGATAGAGCAGCGTCTCTTACCTTTTTCATATTGAAGGAAAGTAATATCTCTGTTAATATTAGAACACATAGCAAATACTCTAGAGTTGAGAGAAAATACATCTCTAGGTGGGCGAAAAGAATTGCGAAGCATTTCAGAAAGGCACATGTGTTTTCATCTCATGATGCTTCAAGAGTAGCGATAGGTATCATTGACAAATTAGAGAATGAGCCTACTAATTATAGAATGGATGCCTTGAGATTGATAGGTTTCTTCAAAATATTATTCGAGAAACATCAAATGCGGTTTTCTCCAAATAAGGTAGTTGCCGTTCTTTGGTTAACAGGAAGAATGCAACGGAAGTATTCAATCACTCAGAGAGAGTTAGTTATCGCATCTGATAGAACAACATCAGAGATGGGGCTAAGAGAACAAGTGCGAGAGATACAGAACATCCTGTCTCTCAGTAAAGAGGACATATACAGTCTGTCAATATCAGATTTAACAAGCGGGGCGTATTGAGATGGAAGATTTAATTGAAACACTAAGGAAAATGCAATACCATTTCAGTAAGTTCATTGAAGAGTATGAGAGTCTACCACAGTTGAAGAATGTTGTCAGGAGGACTGTGCTAGAAGATGCAATCTCCGTTGTTGGAGCAACAATGGATGGAATAACACATGAGATAATTGATGCTTGGCATCATTATCAACAACAAGAAATAGACAACAGAGTAATAGATATAGGTGATAAAAATGATGAATAGAAGAATAATGATAATTGGAGCAGGAGGAATTGGTAGTTTTCTAACTGAGTTCCTTCAAAGACTAGGGTATAGAATTACATTGTGGGATAATGATGGTGTTGAAAGGAAGAACATCGGATATCAAAATTTCAATGTCTCTGATATTGGAGAGAACAAAGCAACTACAATGGCTGAGAGGATATATGACACATCCTTTCGTGGTAAAGTGAATGATGAACCCTACAAGGTGCTGACTCCAAAACAGTTGACAGGATACCATCTAGTTGTATGTTGTGCTGACAACCTCGCTGTTAGGCGTTTGTTATATCAACAGGGATTTGGTGATGATGCTAAACTTAAGTGGTTAGATTTGAGAGCGCAGGGTCGCAATGCTGCATTGATATCATACAAGATTGACCCTAATCTTATGGATGCATTTCTTGCAGGTCAAGAGGGTTCTTTCTCATGTCAGGCAACTGATTGGGATGGAAGTGCAAGGGATATCAATTGCATGAATATCGCAATTGCAGGAGTAGCAGCACAGTGGATTCAACGATGGTTCAACAACAATGATGATGTTATTGACAAGATGGTGTTGAATGTATGATGATAGAAATCAGAAGTGACTTCTATCAAACTCTTCTTGATACTAGAGAAAGATACGCTAAGGTTGTAGGTATGTTAGTCGTGTCAGTGATAATCAATATTGCATTTATTTTGGGGATTATCATATGACTTGCGATTGCAAGAATTGTGAATGTTCCTTTCCAGTAGAGACTTATATAGGAACAGTGAACAGTGCAGGGGCTTCTCTTCCCTTAGAGCAAGCAACTGTGATGTGTGGTAGATGTAAACAGAATCTATCATGCACAAAATGTAGGGGGAATGAAGAATGAAAAGAAAATACACATGTAAATTATGTAACAGGACATTTGAAGGAGTTGGAAGTGAAGGTATTGGGCATGTATTGTCCAAAGGTGGAGTTTGCTGTGATGAATGCAACTACACGAAGGTATTACCTGCAAGGTTTAGAGGTGAGCATTTATGAAATGTGATAACTGTGGAAAAGAAATAACAGAACTGAGAATAAAAACAGATGATTGTTGTAGATGGGTGGTGATGAGATGAGAGCCGTTTCTAAAATACATGTTGAGTATGAAGTCTTGAAATACATCATGGATAAGATAGACCTAACAGAATTAGAAGAGAAGATGTGTCCTACGGGAGATAATGTAGCCGAGAAGAGATTCAAGGATGGGGCTGATACAGTTTCCAACTTGGTTAACAATATGATAGTCAGGAGACTACACAGACTACCTAACACACATCCTGCTTACAAGGAGAAAGCAGAATGATTCACTTCCGAATCCTAGACAAGACTCTTTGTGGTGCTGAATACAAAGAGCCTAGTGAGAAAGCAGCGAAAGATGGAAGGTTTTGTGATGACTGCATCCAAGTAATGTGGAAGGAACAATACAGAAGAAACGTTCTCAGAGTAAAGCAACCTACACAACCAAAGGTCAGTTTAACTGAGAAATGGGAAAAAGCATGGGAAGAAACCAACAAGGAAGAGGTTGTAGTCGAAAACCCTCGATTGTCTCCACCGAGACCAATCAAATCACTTCGACACTATATGAAGGTGAAAGCATGAGCGAAGAAGAAGAAGAAAGAAAGAGAGTGAAAGCAGATGATGATTCTGAAATAGAGGATTTATCAGAAGAGGATATTGGGAACTACATCACAGTCATTGCAACAGATGGGTATTACAAACAAGCACAGATAGTGAAGGTCTCATGCCCTGCTTGTGGTGAAGAGTTCTTAGGAACAAAGAGACATGCTGGTGGCTTCATAGCAGGACACCGAGCATATCATGAATTTGAAAATGCTCAAGATATGAGAGTAGAACAAATGGGAGGAATATAAATGAAAACAGATGAAACAGAATATGAAAATAAAGGAATAGAAGGACTAGAGATAAAGGATGAGAATTGGCAAGAGGATATTAGAACTGTATTCAATGCAATAGAGTTCAAGCATCCATTTCCTGACACTCTGACTGAGGCATTCTTCACAGTGATTTGGAATAAGTCACTAGAAGCGTTTGACTCACCTAGAGAAGTTCAGGTGATAGTAGATGCGAAAGATGACTTGTATATGAGTGTGGGAACATTTGGCTTTGTGAGTTTCAAAGACCAAGAGGAACAACTAGGTGGAATGAAGATACCATTGAAATGTTGGATACATACACATCCATTCGGTAGAGCGTTCTTTAGTGGAACAGACTGGAAAACAATCCATTCGTGGAAAGGAATGATGGAGAGCGCAACAGTTCTTGGAGACAACCAGTTCATCTCCTATGACTGTAATAGTGAGATTGCAAAGAAAGTCCACTATGGAATATACCAACAAGAGCCTGTCGAGAAACCCACATGGGTTAAGGCAGCAGAAGATGTATTAGAAGGTGAAGAAGAATGAATGAAGATACAATTGAATTATTTTATGAAAGCGATTACAATCTTGAATACGACCCTTCTATTGAAGAAGACGAAGAACATGAGATATATGATTTCAAAAGAGAAGTTGAAGGAGTAAGTATTGTATCAAAAGAAGATTATCTGAACTTTTACTACGACACTATGCACAATCCTTGTAAATGCCATGTAGAGGGTTGTCTTTCATGTTTTTTAGATGAACATGATTTATGGACTCTCGGTTATGGTGAAAATTGTAATTGTTTGTGGTTCGGAAAAGACCCCGCTACTGGTAAAACGTGGAATCCCAAAGAAATCCTAAGAGAGCGTGGGTGGTTTGACGAAGAAGAACAAATTATTAGAGGTGAAGAGGAATGAGTAAGAAGTATTGGACATTAGCGATACAGTATGATGTTGATGATGAACCTTGTGACCCGCCACCACACATAGAAGATAGAATGCTTATGCTGATGCAAATAATGCATGAGTATGGTTTTGGGATGGAATTGAAGTTCGGGTATGCAACATCCGAATGTTTAGACATGATTGATATGGAGGAAGAGGAATGAAGTATTGGGCATTTGAAATGAAGGAAGGTGAAAATAAACTCATAAATTGTGATGACATCGAAAAGGTGTTTTTACTTGGACAACATCAACAGTATGATGTTATGAGTGGTGTTGGTATAAAAGATGAGATATCAATTGAACCAGTGAATATGAATATCAAACATCTTAGAGTCAATAGAAAAAAGAAGGAAACCGAGACACCCGTTCGTCATGAAATAAGAGCAGGTGGTGAGACAGAGATTGTTCACATTCCTGTTTCTGCTGAACAGAGACTGAAGAACAAGAAGGTCAGGGAGTCAGTAGAAGGAACAGTTGTGAAGATAAATATGGAAGAAGATGGAGGCCAAGTTACACACTTCTTTGTTAAGAGACATGTGGATGGTTCTCTTTACCTTCTACAAGAAGAAAACACCCACCATGAGTATTGGGGTAAATGGAAGATTCAACCCAACGAATGGGTGCTTTGGAGTGATAACTATGTCAAGAAAGGTAAGAAAGGCACTCCACATGAACATCACCGTTCAGCATGTTGTCACGCTCCTAATAGAAGGAGACTTGCCAACAAGCCGTATTGTCTAGACTGCATCGATGATTCTGCTGTGCAAAGAACAAACAGGAGAATAAACAATGGTGGCCCTGATAGTAATTTGATTTTTACGAAGGATGGAGAACTAACAACAGCATGGACACAAATGAGTCTAGAAAGATTAAGACAACAGGAGGATAACGAATGAAAGAAAGATTTTACAAATTAAACACAGAATCAGGAATGACGACATTGAATATGGCAGAGGTCTCTGCCTATTCAGTCGTTGAAGTAGAAGAAGGTATGTTGAAGAAGAACACATTTGATGTAGAGATACACCTACGAAGTGGGACTATCTTCACTACTAAGATGTCAGAATCAGAGATGACAGTTTGGGAGGATGTATTCTTCCCTAAGTCGGTGGTGAAAGAATGAGTGACCCAACAATGGTGTATGTGGGTGTTGAACTTCCTAATAATGAATATGATGTATTGAATAGAAGTAGGTCAATTCAAGAAGCATTAGAAGAGGGTCTTTTTGAGTTAATATCTCATGGTTATGAAAACCCTGAAGCATGGGGTAAAGGACAAGGTAAAGATTGGCAGAAATGGGGAACAGATGTCCAACCGCCTAACTTCGTTGGTATTCCAGTAGGAGGAACATGGCATGGTGTTGTTTTGTTCAATAGAGATATGCGTAGAGCAATTAAGAATGCTAAATCTATAATGAAGGGATTCTTTACTGAGAAAGAAGTAATGGTAATTATTGCGGGGCAACAAGTATGAAGAGATTTAACAGACATGAAAGAGCAGTAGAAAGAAAGTTAGATGAAATCATTAAACTACTAACTACTCAACCGAGAAACACAGAACACGATGATGAGCGAATGGCTATCATCAGAGAACAATACAAACAGGCAATGAGATTGAGGGATGAAGATGAGACAAACTAAATTAAGCGAGTTCGGATTTACACTTGGAGAAAGACAAACAACTCTAGAAGAGTTCGGTTTTATCTTTGAATGAAGATGGAGCAACATATTTATCCTTCCTGTAAGTGCGAGAGTGTGATGACGTTGACGAGTATCAGACAATTAGCAGTTCTAATGATAGCAGCAGTATTCCTTTCAGGATGCACAGAAGGATTACCTGACCCTCCTGAAGAGGAGTTAGAAGAACAGACACCACAAGCAGATTGGATGTCTATGACAGGAGAGTTTACTCTTGTTATGAATAATACTACGAATGAAACAGTGATTCACGCACCGACTATTTGGTTGGATGTAAATACAAGTTATGGAATGATTGAACTTCAGTCGTTCAAGTATAACATTACACACCTCTCTTTTGAGGTAGTGAACAACTCCGTTATATTTAGCAATTACAGTTGGGTAAACATACAGGGCTACTTGATTCAAGGTGGTAACTATTGGTCAAGTGGTTTTGCTCCTGAGTTCGGTAATGCTACCTTAAACTTTGCAGCCTTCCCATTCGATGTTACAGTTGAGTATGAAGTGGTTTACAGAGTGTGGGATGGCAGAGAATGAAGAAGGCTGTGACTATTCGTTTTCCTGCACCGCTTCCTGCGGAGATACCATGTCCAATCTGCGAAGGCAACAAGTGCAGAGTATGTGAGATGGAAGGCAAAATCAAAGTAACAGTTGATGCTAAAGTTCCAATACAACGTCATCTTATTGTTCAGTATATTGCTGAACACATGGATGAGATTGCTAATGAACTATCACAGAAGTTCGGGTTAGTTCCTGATGTTCAGACAGAAGATATGTTTGAAGTAGAAGGAAGAACATATGAGTTGGTTAAGATTAGTAGTCTAGGTGGTGTTGTGTGGGTAGCACATCGAGTAGATGAACAAGAATCTCCACGATACTTTAAGTCGTGGAAGAACCTACAACAGTTTAGGAGTGGTTGGCTTGAAGGATGAGAAAATAATAGTAAGAGTCCCAAGAAATGGGAATGAAGAACTAACAGTGAGAACAGGTAATTATTGGAATGTTGACATCGTTGACATTCGTTGGTATGCTAACGGAACACCAACAAAGAAAGGCGTTAGAATGAATATAGAAGAAATGAAAGATGTCGCTAAGGCATTGAATAAGATAATTGAGAGGAATAGAAATGACAATGATACGATTCAGCAGGATGTGTGAATCCTTAGAAAATAGAACACCATCAGAAAAAAGACACATGATTTGTGCCACCTTACCTCACTTTGAGGATAGAAGGGCAGCAATCAAGATACTGTCACTTGAGTATGAGATGAATAACATAGGCGAGAAGAAGGCTATCAAATGGTTGGCTAATATCTTCGATGTGTTTGAAGATGAGATAGCAGACTCTGCTCATAGTTGGATGGACTTAGGAGAAGGAATGAAAGAGTTCCTTAGTGCTAATCGCCCTGATTCAACATTCTCTATAACTGATATGGTTAGACTTCTAGAACTGGACTGTTCTTCAATGAGTAATGGCACTAGTTATACCTCTATCAGAGATGCAATAGGAAGAATGTCTGCCTTGGAAGTTAAATGGTTCATACGATATTGGTTGAGGAAACCAAGAAACGGAGTTAACAAAAGCACAGTCGAGAAGGCTATGTCTGACCATTATCAAAAGAACATCAAACAATATTCAGTTGGACATTCTCTAACTAGTCTAGTTCACTATCTAGAAAATGACTTAGAGCCACCTGAATTAGTGCATGGTAACTTCGTAAAACCAATGTTGGCTAAGAAATACTTAGGTAAATTACCTGAGCAGTTTATCATGGACATCAAGTATGATGGCAATAGATATCAGATACATAGTAAAGACAACAGTGTGATTATCTTCAACCGTAAAGGGAAGATAGTAACAGAGCAGTATGCTGATATTGTAGCGATAGTTGAAAGTTGGGAAGCAGATAACTTCATCTTGGATACTGAGATTTATCCTGTAAAACAAGATGGCAGCCCTGCACCGCATCAAACTCTAGCAACAAGAGTTCACTCAAAAGACAAACAACAGGCGATATCAAAATGTCCTGTTCAGTTGGTTGTATTTGACTGTCTACTGTATCAAGGTCAATCAATTCTTAATGATTCATACGGTGATAGATTAGAGTATCTAGAAACTATTGTGCCATCAGAGTTTGTTACACAAACATTCAGGCATGGTAATGTGGATGCAGCCTACAACGTAGCAATCAATGGTGGGTTTGAAGGAATCATGATAAAAGACTTGAATGCTCCATATCAATCAAAGAGAACTGAATGTCTTTTGAAACATAAACCACCAAGAGTAGAACTCGATGTTGTCATAACATCAGGTGAGTATGGAAAGGGAAAGAGAGCAGGTGTGATAGGCACATACGGTGTTAGTGTTAGAGACGGCACAGATTATGTGGACATTGGTAAGGTCGGGACTGGTATCTCAGAAGAAGAGATGTATTCATTAGATACTCAACTGAAGCGAATCGTTGATAGTTTCAGTGGAGGAACATATTACTTTTTACCTAGAGTAGTGCTTGAGGTTACTTGTGATTTACTTAATAAGAATCAAGACGGCACTTATGGAATGAGATTCCCTAGAATACTCAGAATCAGAGATGATAAGTATCCTACTGACTGTAATACTATTGAAGAGATAGAAGAGTTGTGGAGCAACATATATTGACTCTTGTGATTTCGCATGGCTATGTACGGCAGGGATGTGTTGAACGGGATTCTAATCTCGATAGGCAACCCTGAAGTAAACATAGTAAACAGTAGTAAGTCAAAGTTAGGCTATCGTGTCAGATTAAGAGTTTGCATACGAGGTGAAGGAGTATTCCTTTGGGGTATCAATCGTTCACTACTACAACATGAAATCGAGTCTAACTACAAAGACAAGGAACATAGTGGGAGACCTAAGCCTATCTTAGTAATTAGTGGCTTAGAGAACCTAACTAGGTTGGTAGAGATGATGGATAACAAATTAATTACCAACAATGATTGGGACACATTCAATACAACCCTGAAGATGATAATAGACAAAGAACATCTGAAAGCAGAGGGCTTAGATAAGATACTCAAAATGAAGGGGCTTCTCTAATGCTCTGCCCAAGATGTAACTTGAGAGAAACAGAGGCTTCTCTGTGTTCTGTTTGTATGTTGAAGGTTCAAATGGATAAGCCTGAACATACAACAGATGATGAAATCATAAATCACCATGTTATGAAACGAGTGAAAGAAGGTTGTAGAGAATGTGGTAGTCACTCATTTGCTTATGAGGCAGGAGTGAAAGAAGAAAATGAACTAAAGTGGTATGTCATTTTAGTTGACTGTGGGGCTTGTAACAAAGCCTACGAAGAAATAATGGAAGTGAGGGTTATCAATGAGCCTATTAAACATGAAGAATCAGAATAGAACAATAATAATAGTTGGCAAAGACGGAACAGACAAGATGCAAAAAGCAATGAAACTTGTATCTGACAATCCAATCATACAGTATGCTAATGAGTTTAACATTGAAGACAATTACAGTATACCTGCTGATGTAGGCATTATCATTAGAGAGTGCAACTACAAACCAAATGTTGACTTAATTAGAAAGACTATCTTAGAATACAAGGGTCAAGTCGTTCTAACATCCATCAATCAAAAGGATGTCCCTAAGAAACTCTTCAATCTATGTAAGTTGAAGCGTGGTAAGAAGTTAGAGGTTGATGAGATAAAAGAAGTAGCACCTCGCTCTGATGAGCCTCACAATTTCGATGTAGATATTTTCACTTTAGTTGGTGACTATCTAAGAAACCCAAATCGAGATATCATTATGGAGACTTTGAAGATTAGCAAACCAGCAGATACACAGTTCATATCTTGGTTAGCACCAAACATCCATCCTAACAAGTTGATGTTTGTTGATGCGAAGGTGAAAAGAAGGTGGAGTAGTGACTACTTCTACGAGTTACTTGCTTATTCTCATGATGGGAGAATGCAAAGAAAGATGACACCCCCACAAAGAAAAGCATATTCTACAATACCGAAAATTCTACGGAAGTTAAAAATGCGGCATTCTGATGTTTATGTTTTCAGAGACTTACTAAAAAACCCTGATTTTAGAGAACATTGTAAAGGAGTGCTTTCTTCTTCTGAATGTAGAACTTTAGGCTTAGGAGAGAAAAAGAGGAGAACAAAGAGAACACCAGTCGTTGCTACTGTTGGTCTTTCGAGGTGGTTAGATTGAACAATGTTAAGTGTAAATGCAACAAGAAAGATTGGGTATTGATGGATTTTTACTTTGGAAGATGTAAGATATGCCTTGGCTGGATTCCAGCAGCCGATGTATTTGATGGATGGAATAAATATTATGGAAATGAGGAATGAAAATGTTATGGACAGAAAAATATAGACCGAAAAGAATTGCTGATGTAGTTGGACAATACAACTTCACAATAGATGCAGAAGGATGGATACAGAACAAAGAGCAGATGCCTAACCTTCTATTGTATGGAGTAGCAGGTGTAGGTAAAACTGCGGCTGGTATTGCACTAGCGAATGATATTCTACAAGAAGATGTGGACAATAACTTCTTTGAAATCAATGCATCAGATGACAGAAGACTAGAAACAGTCAGAAACCAAATCAAGGATATAGCGTCAACAAAGAGAATTGGTGATGCTCCTTTCAAGATTATACTTCTTGATGAGATGGATGGTATGACTAAAGATGCTCAAAATGCATTGAAGAGAATCATGGAGAGGTATGCAGATAATTGTAGATTCATTATCACATGTAATGATAGACACAGAATCATACATCCATTACAATCAAGGTGTGCTAACTATGGATTTCATAGATTGAAACCGCAGACAATGCATATTTTAATGATGAAGATTTTAGAAAATGAGGAAGTTACACACATAGATAGTGATGAGTTAGAAACCTTCATAGACTCACTACATGGAGACATGAGAAGAGGGCTTACTGAACTTCAGGCTGCTATCTACGGTAAGTCCTCACTACTGAATCAGATTGATAAGAACTTAGAGCCATATACCGAAATAATGCAAATGATTGATGATAATAAATATGAAGATAGTTTAGGTAAGGTGCATGACTTGTTGTATAATTCAGTAGATATGGATACTATATGTGTTAATTTACATGATGTAATCATCAAAACTGACATGCAATCCGCCAAGAAGTTCAAAATGTTGAGGGTTGTCGGAGAGGCACAGTGGCGGAGTAGTAATATGACTCCTAAGTTACTTGCGTCTTGGATGATAGGTCAGTTGATGTAATGATTGAGTTATTGGTGGGGGTTGTAATTTTGAGACAAATAATCAAGTGGTTAGATTCACCAAGAAGGAGATTTTAGAATGAGGTATAAATATGAAAATGGATTTGAACAAAGACGGTGTAGTGGATATTGAAGATGTTAAACATCTACTACTTCGCTATGAGATAATAGCGTTAGGCGGTGCATTGCTGATTGTACTGCCTATACTAAACACGCTAGGCTACATCAGCGTAGATTCCAACTTCTTTTGGATATTGTGTGGCATGGTCATGCTGACAGAAGGACTAGTGGAAATAAAACACGAAAAAAAGAAAATAAAAACAAAGGAGGAAAATGAAAATGAATGATGAAATAATGAATGAAATAGAAAAAGCAGCAGAACTGCTAGGGATGTCCCTAGACGATGCGAAAGCGAGGTTCGAGGAGATATGTTCCAAGAACAACGTTGACGCAGAAAAAGAGCCTTTACTGGCTCGCAGTCTTTGGAGACAGTTCTTTAGTAATTCTCGTAATGTAATGAAGAGACAACAGACGCAACCAACCGGACAACAATCTGACGGTCTATACAAGAAAGCCTTTGGCTTCTTTGTAGCACTGAACGATGCTATCGACATGTCTGCACGAAGCCGTGACAGACTAACTAATGAGTATATGCGTGACAGTGACATGACATACTCTCTTGGAAGAGTTGCTATCTTTACAGAAGATGGTGATGGATACGAAGCAAGAATGATGCGAGATGGTGAAGAAATCGTCAAGCACATGAAAAAGTTGCCTGAGAACAATGTAGAAGTTGACAGTGGTAGATTTATTGTCCCACTAGATACACGACAGGGTGATTGGAACAAGAACTACGGTAAACCACAACCTGCATCTGAGTATCAGAGAAAGGGTGTGTTTGTAGGAGAAGTTAATGGTAAAATGGGTAAGTATTTCTTCTCTTACAAGAAGGATGCTTGTGTTAACTTCCAACCAAAGACCTTTGAGTTTATTCACTTCGATGTGATACCAAACTCAAACAGAGAAGACTTAATTCATGGTGGAGCAAACCAAACTGTTGAGTCATTGGTCTACAATGCTGACTTAGCAGATGACTCTGAAATGAAGAGAGATGTATCTCAGATAGTAATGTCTGATGCTATGATGGAATACTGTGGTGGTAATTACAGTCCGTTGATTGCTTTGGACAAGTATCATCAAACTGCAAACAATAAAGCCAATTGGGATGATAGGTTTGTGTTTACTGATGGAACTGTCAACAGTATCAACGTAACACCAACAGCAAACGGTAACAGGATATTGAATCTTGATGACCTAAACACTGACTTCGACTTCGATAACGATGGTTGGAGTGGCACTACTTGCTGGATTCCTGAGAACATACCAATTGACTTCGGTATTGGTTCACAGGTTCTTGTAGTCGGTAGAACATCACAAGGAACTGACCAAGACGGTAACATCCGACCTGTCAGTATCAACGTTGCTGGACTTCATGTGATTAGCAGCAGAGGCGGCAGCGCAGAAGAAGTAGACTTTGTTGACGAGTCAGAAGACTGGTTCTTCGAGTGAGAGGTGACGTAAATGGAATACAGTATGAGTGCTGATTCCAATGGAGGTCTCGTTGTTCATGGTAGGAGTTTCGCATTCCACATGGACAACGTGGACTTCCTAACTTGGAAATACAATCCTGAAACGGGAGACTATTGGACAAAGTTTCACTTTGAATCAAAAGATGTAAGAATCAAAGTGTCTCTTTCAGAATTGAACAGGCTATTAGAAGCCTATTATGGGACTACATTCGACCCAAATGAGTATAGAAATGGTGATAAATATGAGTTGGACAACAACAGGTGAAGCAAAGAAAACAAAAGCAGTAGCAACGAACGAGTCTGCAAAAGGGCAGTATGCTCTCCGAAAGGAAGCAATGCTCAAACAGATTAAGGAATCACAGGAGAACAATAAGTCATTCCTGTGTCTTGGTATTTGGGGAGAACCCAAGTCAGCAAAGTCAGCAATCGCATTAGACTTGCTAACTGAGGAAGACATAAAGAATGACTTACATGTTCTAGTGTTTGATTTCGACAACAGAGCAATAGATGTGAAGCGTAATCATTACGATAACAATGAGAATCTAATTGTCTACAATCCAATTGTTAGGCATGATGAGAGTCTTGTGAACTTCGATGAAACAATGAACAACGCTAGAGCATTCTATGAAATGGCAAAGGAGTATCTTGCAGAAGGTAAACTGAAAGCAGTAGTTGTAGATGGAGCAGATAAACTACTAACAGATGTCTGTGAAACTTACATGAGAAACAAGCATGGTCTTGATGCTGATACAGTGATGAAGGCTGCACCCTATGTTTGGGGTGACAGGAACACACCTTACAGGAACTTCCTGCACAAGCAGATACTAGAGATGCCTTGTCATAGAATAGTGATTGCTCACTCTAAAGACAAGTATGCTGGAAACCCTAACCCTATCGGGGTTGAGGCTAACTGGCATTCGTCAACAGAGGATATCTTCACTTCAACAGTGAGGATGACAAGAGACATCAGAAAGAATGGTGCTACCTTTACGGCTATCGTTGAGGCAAGTGCTAGGAAACCTGAGTTAATTGGCAAGAGATTGAAGGTCTTATCCATCGATGATGGTAAAGTAGACTGGACAGGTTTCCCTGAAATAAAAGCAGGGGAACTCTGAACGTAATGTAGATGTGGGTAGGGGGGAAACCCCCTATCCCTTCTGCAATTTAATGGAGGAATAAATATGGAAATACAAATAGACAACAAAACACTAACAAACGCATTAGAAGATGTATGGATGAAAGGAAAGTATCACAATGGAGAATCAGCAAAGAACGGTCAATTGACTGACTATGCTATGCTAGAGTTGATACAAGATAATCTACTCAATCTATACAACGCTGACAACCAAACAATCTGTCGTGTGTCTGTTCCTGTTATTAGAAACATAGGAAGAGACACAAACAACTTGATGGTTGTTGAGATAGATAAGATGATGAAATATCTAAAGACATTCACCGGAGATTCTGTATTGCTTGCAGTAACAGACTACATTACTCTAAAGGACTTAGATGGTGGGAAGACCGCCACTATGCCATTAGTTGTGAATCATCCTAGTGCATCTATGATTGCTAGAATACAGAACTACTCAATCACACCTGAGAATCCTGTCTTTAGTCGTGTGACATTTGAGACAGTGATAACAACGGGGTCAAAGATACTGACAGACGCAATCAAGACCTGTGATGTAATTAACAATGCAAAGTATAAGTTTGATACTGATGGTGAAGACTTTCACATATCGAGTAGTAAGTCAAACATCGATACGGTAGATGTTGAAGTGCCTACATTATCAATTGAAGGCGACCCATCCACAGTAGAGATAACAGGTCAGTTCCACAAGTTCTTTCGTGGTTCTGTTCCTGTTGTTATTTATCTGAAAGATGAGTCTCCTGTTATATGGTCAGGAGAAGACAGATTACTGATTAAAGCACCATACCTTGCTAGGGGTTGATTACAATGATAATAGCAAATACGAAAGAAGGAATTCATCTCAGATGGAGAGATGAGAACAACGAGAGGATAGCAGAGTCTATCTCTTTCAACGAGTTCTCTCCTTACTTCTATATTCGTGCTGATGTGTATGGGGCTGATGTTTCAAGTAAGACAATACAAGTTGCTGAAAGCCGTAAAGGTCAGAAGACTAAGGTGGAACTTACTTTCTCTACTGGTGACTATGTGAATCTAGAAGGTGTGCCTTTAGTCAAGGTAACTTGGTCTCCGTTTAAGACTATGAAAACAGAAGCAAATCAAATGACACACAAGGTCAAGGGATACTTCCATGATAGAGGAATCATAACCTATGAAGCAGATGTTCAACATCATTACAGATTCGCTGTTGATGAACTAGAGATAATGCCTGAGTATAATCTACGCAAGTGGTATTGGGATATGGAATGGATGCAGGGTGGTGAGCATGATGGTGCTATTACTGCTATCGTTGTTTACGATAACTTCGATGATGAGTATTACACATTAACATGGCTTCCTGATTCAGATAAGACTGAGAGAACTGTTCTTGAAAGATTCATGTTGATGTTGACAGAGAAAGACCCTGACATGCTCATCTCTTGGTTCGGATGGAAGTTCGACCTACCTAAGTTGATTGAGAGATTAGATGCTAACGGCATAGACCCAAGACTACTATCACCTGTGCAAGAAGTAACAGGCGTTGAATGGAACATCAAGGAAAGGAAGAGAATCTTGAAGACAAAGCAGATAGAGAACTACTCTCCAATCGCACAGCCAATTAAAGGCAGGATTTGTGTTCCTCTAGACTTGGCTTTTGAAAGACAGTGGAATGATGCTCAAAGAGGAACTCTACCTTCGTTATCTCTAGACTATGTATCAGAGAGTGTATTAGGAGAAAAGAAGTTAGTCAGTGAGAAATTTCCTGATAAGAACGAGTTCTTCAGGAGAGGTTGGCAAGAAGACAATGAAACATATCTAGACTATGCTGTTAAAGACGTTGAGTTAATCAAGAGGATAGACGATGAGAACTTCACAACTGAAGCAATACTCTCGTTACAACGTTTACTGATTGCTCCATTCGATGCATGTTTCTATGCCTCTAACATGGGCGGAATATACTTCATGAGAAATGCCTCATGGAAAGCACCTACGGGCAGGAAAGGTGACAGAGTAGAGTATGATGGGGCAATGGTCTACGACCCTCTCAGTGAAGGCACAAATGGTCTTCATTTGGGTGTTGCTGCTTTTGACTTTGCAGGTCTATATCCAAGTATGATGATAGCAAGAAACATCTCTTGGGAAACTAAGTCTCAGACACCTACCGAATTCGGTGTAAATCTTAAAACACCAAAGGACTTTTCTAAGGTAGAAGACTATGATATGAGATACTACAAGACAGAAGAACTAGGACTATTACCAAAAGCAGTTCTAGAGTTGAAAGAACTAAGAAACGAATACAAAATGAAAATGAAAGAAAGTGAAAGTAAAAGTGAATATGTGAAATGGAACAACAACCAACTTGCAGTCAAGAGATTGATGGCATCCTTCTATGGTATCATTGCGTATCAGGGATTCGGTTGGGCTGATGTAGATTTAGCCGCTAGTATCACTGCTAGTGCTAGAGAAGCAATTCGCATTGCAGCATTCAAAGTGAGGGAATTATAATGCCAGTTAAGGGAGCAAGTATCGATTTATCTAGTATAGAAGAGAAGTCAACTAAAATAGAGACTCGAAAAGAGGCTTGGATGATAATCTTAGGCGATACTAAGACTATCATTAGAAGAAGTATGCAGTTTCTTGTATTCTTCCTCTCTCTTTACGGTTTAATTTCACTTTTACAGGATGTGAATGTAATATGAAAGTAGTTTATGGTCATACTGACTCAATTTATGTCGATATTGAAGATAATAGTATTGAAACTGCTGAAAAGACTCTGAAAATACTAAATGAGCATGTTAGAAAAGCATTTCCTAACGTTATGGGTCTAAAAGAACACCCTGTAACGCTAGAGTTTGAGAAATACTTCCGAACTTTAGGTGTTGGAGCGACAAAGAACAGAAATGCGGGTCTAATCACTTGGAAAGACGGTGAATTCCTTGACGAAGAACAGTTTGTGATGACTGGGTTTACTGCAAAGAGAGTTTCTTTGACTAAATTAGCCAAAGATGTTCAACTTTCAGTGCTAAACATGTGGGTAGAAGGTAAAACAGAAGAGGAAATTTTTTATTATCTAAATGACAAGTATAATTCTGTCATACAAGGTAAGATTCCTCTATCAGATGTATTACAAAGAAGTCGTTATCGTGAAAATAGATTCAAGGTAGTTTGTAAGGACTGTAATCCTAATGTTAGATTTGACAAGAAGCAATGGAACATACAAACAACAAGTGTATTCGACTTAATGGATTATGGTGGTTGTATAGATGATGCTGGTAATATAATGCATCATGATAACTTTGTGACTGTTGAGGGCAAGAGACCTACATTTGCATCAGGAGTTGAAGGAGTGTTGTTTAGTCATGCACAGGGATATGAGAAGATAGAAGACACCTATCTCTATCTTAGAGTAAAGGATTGTAGAGATACATACTTACATCCATTAAACAGACAATTCACCACCCCTAACTATGTATCGAGGTTAACTGCCGAAGAGTTCGATGACTTCACACCCGATTGGCCTCATTACGCTGAGTCCGTTGTTAAGAAGGCAGAGCCTATCTTTAGAGCAATGGCTTGGGATATCAAGCAGATTAGAAAAGACAAAAGACAGAAGACCTTGGAGGAATGGTTTTGAGAAACTTCTACAATAGTCTATCTTGGACAAACAAGCGAAGAATAGATTCCTTACTTGTAGCGTTGAATAAATTGAAAACTATTGTAAAGAAAGTCAAACTTCCTAAGATAAAAAAACCAAGTATAGAAATAACAAAGGTCACTAAGAAGAAGGTAAAAGAAGTAGAGTTAGAGGTAAAACTATTCCCTGATGACCATAGATATATTGGGTATAGAATTGAGAAACGTAAAGGTGGAGATAGAATCTTTATGATTGAACAGCCACCACATCCAACTACATGTGTTTGTGACGAATGCATGGATATTTTAGATAAATACGTCACACAAATGAGAAAGGAGTTAAAAGAAAATGAATGAATTATACACATACCAATGGAAACCTGAGAACTACGGACAAGAAAATGAACCTATATTGAAGATATCAAAATCTTCATTGGGTTCTTATCAATGGTGTCCAAAGCGATACGAGTTTCAATATGTAGAGAAAAGACCAATAGAAACAACAGAAGTTATGATTAAAGGAAGCATCATACATAATGCAAGAGAAGCATTTTTCAATGAGTTTGATGTTAAGAAAGCAGAGAATCTCTCACATGAAGAACTAGTAAACTACTGCATGAGCCTACATCCAATAGATGATTACTCAGAGATGTATGAAGCAATGTCTATCTTTGAAGCAAATAGATTCCTAGAAGCAGCCGAAGAAGAAGCAACGGATAATTTCATACCTGTAATCAATGAAGCAATGTTAGATGCAAGGATAACAATCAAACAAGATGAAAATCCTAAGTATCCGCTTTCTAGAGATTATACTGTTCACCTACAAGGAATCATTGACAGGATGTTCAGAGAAGGAGACAGATACATTCCTATGGAGTTGAAGACTGGTGGTTGGAAAGATTGGAAGAAAACCATGATGAGAAAGGAGATGGCTTTCTACAAGATTCTGTTCGAGAACACACCTGATGAAGAACTGAGAGAAATAGGAGTAGACCCTGAGATACCTATCTCTCATTGGGGATGGTATTATCCTGCTGCAAACTATGTCTATGTTGAAGATGCCAAGAAGAGTAGTATGACTGCTGTTAGGAAAGGTATAGCAGCGATGATTCATTCCTATGAAACAGGAATCTTCCCAACAAAGTATTTCGCAAAGACCTGCTCTAATTGTAGTTTCTTTGGTATATGTGATGCTGCTAATACGGAGAGTTGGTTTTAATGAAAGGTTCATGGACAGTACGAATAATATATTTCATAGGTAAAGTGTCTACTATAATTAAAAGGTGGAGAAAATGAAGTGGGAAAAGTATCGTAAGTTAAAGGAAGAATATAAAAAAAGGAGAAAGAAAAATGATAGATAAAATGGTTAAAGAAGAATTAAATCAAAAGGTATGGAATTTTTCAGAAATAGCAAACGTATCTGAGACTGTTGACAACCTAGCAAATACACTGTATGAGAAGATGCCAACTACTGACAAATTAAAGATGGTATGGGATACCGAAGTGTTTGCAGAAGAAAGAACTCCATTCGGTCAGATATACATGAATACCGTAATGACACAATTGAAAATAAAGATAGCAGAAGTTGTAAGAGAACAATTGCTTGAAGCAAAGGTTTCTTTCAAGGAGGAGATTAAGAATGAGAATGCCAAGAGAAGTGTGGGCGGGAAGTCATCTAAGAAACGCACCACAGATGAAGAGAAGAGTAACCAAGACGAAGAGTGAGTTTGTAGAGTGGTTCAATTCCTTTAACGGGAAGATGAACTGCTACACGACAGTCTATGACTTCTTACACTTCAAGAATGAGGTGAAGATGGAGAACTCGGTTGTGTTAGATAGAGCCTTCCTAGACTTCGATGCTCATGATGAACCATTAGTAAATGCATATAACGACCTCAAGAAAGTAGTTTCTGAATTAGTTGCTGAAGATACCATCTTCAAAATGTATTTTAGCGGGAAGGGATTCCATGTCTTTGTTTATGGTGAACGAGTAGATGATATCAGAAGCATTCAGCAGTATTATACCAAAGTCAGTGATGGTGTTCCTACGCTTGATAGAACGGGCATCCAAACTAATAGGTTGAGGAGACTACCAAACTCCATGAATCTGAGTAGTTCTGATGAGAATGGTAATCCCTACTTCTGTATACCATTAGTAGTTGAAGACCTAAAAGGAGATTTAGATTCTATCTTGAAGATGGCTAAGAAGCCTAGAAAGATAGTATCTAACAATGGGAGTAAGTTGGTTGTTTTCCCTGAGATGCAACCTATCGAACTGAGTGATGTAGAAGTTGAGATTCCAACTCCTGTTGGTAAGATTCCTATTCTACCATGCTTACATAATGCAATCATGGTTGAGAATCCTAGTCACTATGCTAGAGTGTATCTCGTTCAATGGTATCGTGATTTGCTAAGTATGGGAAATAGAAATCCTAGTCCTGAGCAAAACAAACAAATCACAAGCACCATCATGAATGAACTTGAGACCATAGCATCAAAGACCGACATATGGCTTGATTGGAATGCGCCCACTACTGAAAGGTATGTCAAAGGTATAGTTGACAAGGGCTACAACGCTCCTAGTTGTAGCAATGTGTTGATTCCTCAAGGCTACTGTGTAGGTAGATGTTGGAGGTATCATGATGAATAAACTGGTTATTGATGCTAGAGAAAACTCAGAACTCTCTGATTTAGTGGAAACCTATTGTAAAGAGATGAACATACCATATGAGAAAGAATGGTTGGATATCGGAGACTACACTTTCGCTGATGTTTGTTTTGAAGCAAAGTCTGCAACTGATTTCCTACAATCTGTCATTAACAAGAGATTGTGGAATCAACTAGATAACATGGATGCGAAGTTCATCAACAACATCGTGATTGTATATGGTAGTTTCAATGATGCTTTAGAGAACCACTTACAATATGTAAACAATAAAACTGGTCAAGCACGAATGTTAAGAAACAAATTTGATGGTGCATTTGGCAAGATAATATTGGATACCGATGCAAGTATTGTTTGGGTCTCATCTGCTAGACAAGCAGCGAGGCTGATTGCTGTTGTATGTAAGATGCATCCAATAGATAGAGAAATACACACTCCTAGTATAATCAGAAAACGTATAGCAACTACTGATTTGAGAATAGATGTGCTATGCACAGTAAAGGGCATAAGCCCTAAGAAAGCAAAACTCCTGATGGAAAAGTTCGGCTCTATCATGGAGATAGGAGAAGCATCCATAGAAGAAATATGTGAACTGGATGGTTTCGGTAAAGTGTTGGCTAAGAGGCTAATAGATGTGCTGAACAAAGAAGATAAAATGGTGATATAAATGAATAATGATAATGATGAATATAATGAAGACCGACTATACTATGAAGGATTGAGCGAAGATGCAATCATTCCAATAGAGAAGAAAAACAGTCTACCGAAGGTAGTAGAACAATATGTGAAAGATGCGGCAGATATGTCGAAGTATAATGAGATACCAGCAGCGATTGGTTTCTTTGTTATCTTAGGTCAGTTATCGAAGGATATGATTTCCATACCAAGCGGAACAAGAAGAGATGACACAAGGATACATTTCCTGTGGATGCAGACTTCAGGAACTGGTAAGACTGAGATGTATAACTTCTTTGGACCAATTGCAAAGGAAGCCATGCGTTTGATTAATGCTAAACATGGAACTAACTTTGATGTGTTTTCTGTGGACGATGCCACTGATGCTGCACTGATTGGTTCTAATGAAAAGGAAAGAGTAGAGGTAGAAGACGAAAATGGAAATACGTCTTGGGAAGAACAACTAGTTCAGATAGATGGTGGTTTAGAAGGTAGCGGATTAATTGCTTATGATGAGTTTGAATACTCAGGAGTCTTCAAGGCTTCTCAACATAAAGAGAATGTAATCATGTATCTAAACAAACTAATGAACACCTTGTATGGTGAGAACTGGATTATACAGAAGAAACTACGTCAAGGTGATATGATTGAATGCAGAAGTCAAAGAAGTCTCTATGCAACTACATACATCCCAAAGACCCTAACTAGTATCATAGCAGAGAAGGGAGTAATCCAAAGAACTCTAATCTACATCAGAGAAGTTCCACAGGAAATACAGGATGAATTGAGAGAAATGATTTTAGATGAGATAGGAACAATCAAACCATATAATGCTCCGATTCAGAAAAAGGCCAACAACTTCGGTTTGATTGATGATGTTCTGAAAGAAAGATACGAAGATGCTGGTAATGACCCCTTACACACAATGAGATTTGGTAGGGGATTCAATGACGCATTGAAGAATGAATCTAATAAAATGAGAAACTATGTATCGGCCAGCAGACCCGAAGTGTTTGAGATTGCTGGTAACTTCATAACACGGTTGAATCAAACCATGACTAGGCTCGCAGTTCTATGTTGTGTGGCTGAAGCACCAAACATCAAAGACAAAGAAAAGAGGTTCATTGTGACCGAAAGGCATGTGCGTCAAGCCTCTTCGGTCATTCGACAATGCTATAAATCGCTGGTAACGTGGCTTGATGTAGCCTTGAAGGTGAAGGCAACTGCTTTACATGAGAAAGTAAATGTTAATGCGTTCAAAATAGCGTATACTAAGTTGCTGAGAGAAGATGATGATGGTTGGGTGAATAAAGCACTATTGTTAGGAAAAGTAAGGGAAGATACTAAGAAAGGACAAGCAACCATATACAGACAGTTTAAGGAGATTTCAAGTATGTTTGAGACCAAGAAAATAGGTATACGAGCATATGTGAAAATGAAAAATAAGGAGGAAAAACAATGACAAAAAAAGATACATATGAACATCAATACTTGGTGTTTAACGTGAGTGATGGCCCGAAAGTAATGAATGAATCCCTAAACACCTATGGGAAAGATGGATGGTATATGTCATCCCTGTTAACTGTTGGTGGTGGAGAACACATTGTAGTTTGGATGGTAAAACCAAATCTAGTGGTTGCACCAAATCCAGCAGAGGCTCATGCTAAGAAAGTAGCAAGTCTTTGGACAGGGGAAAGTGGTGACGAGTGAACGTACTAGCCCTAGATATCGAAACAAAAAACTACTCTCATGAAATAGGAGGGTGGGGAAACACACACATGTTTCAGGTTTCAACGGTATGCACATGGGATGGAAGCACAGGCACTGTTTACATTGATGAACCAATATCATCTATTAGAAAATCGAATGTAGCAGTAAAACCACTATCTCAACTGAAGTTTGACTTAGACGAACATCGACAGAACGATGGTGTCCTATTAGGACATAACATTGTATCTTTCGATTTGGCTGTGTTGAAGAATGCAATGGATATCTATTGTATCAAGGAGTATCTTGATAAGAAAGCCTATATTGATACAAGCAGATTACTCAACAAAGCATACGGGGAAAGATATAGCCTATCTAACTTAGTTCATCACACTCTAGGGAGTGAGAAACTTATGGATAGTGCAGATGCACCTTTAGTTTGGAAGGCTGGCAGATACACTGAAGTAGCAGACTATTGCCTGAAAGATTGCGAGTTAGTCTATGACCTATGGGTTTATGGCAAAGAAAACAACATCGTGAAAGGGTTTTCCATAGAAGAAGAACAAATGAAAGAATTGGAGGTGAAGTGGTAAATGAGTCCGTATGAATGGTTAGGATGGATTATTTTCATAATCATCATTTCTCTTTTATTCTTCGCTGCTTTTGGCAACAGCAAATACACGGAGTCAAACATTGAAGAATACATGGAGAACTTGATTGAAGATGAGCGTGTTCGCAGTGGCCCTCGCTAAAATCTGCTTTCAGTGTTCTAGGGAAACTATTCCTAGAAGAATAGAAGGTAGAGTAGTGGGTTCTTCTGAGATTTTGCACATTTGGCAGTGCAGAGAATGTAAAGCGTTGTGGTCTAGTGATTAATTTCACTAGGCCACCTCGCCTTTTTTTTGGTTTTTGAAATCGCTATTTTTAAAAATCTGCTGTTCACATAAAGTCGTAATTTATTTTTACCTCCTAGTGTGTAAACTACACTATGGATAGGCGATATTCCAAATGTGCTATGTTTGTTAGATGTATAACTGAGATTTTTGAAGATGTAGAAAATGTATAGTAATGTGGAAGTTTGAAATAATGAACACAGAATTCGATTTAGGGGTTTGTATCACTTGTGAGTGGATTAGACCCATTGTTTATTCAAGACAAGGGTGTTTTTGCACATATTGCGGTGCATATTTATGAAGTGATTGTATGAGTAATTGGTTTTCTAATATAGCCCCACAGTTCTTACCTGTGTTTATTCTATTAGGGTTCATTATGGTTATAGGCGCATATGCTGCTTGTTATGCACTCTATAAAATATCCAAAGTTTAACAATCTACTCCTTCAGTAAATCCATCTTTAGTTTTCAAATCTTCATAACATTGTTTAATTATGTTGTATTGAGTTTTAGCATCAGACACATCCATTAGAAAACTGCCATTGAAACCACCAATAGGAGATGCCCCATCAACATAGGCATCATCTGAAACGTATATTTTACCTTGGTAGTGTATAGGGTATGTCCTTGTCTCAATTTCTTCATCCTCAACCATATTACTCTCTATCTCTTTACCACATGTAGCACCAACTATCACGCAATGTGCATATTCGCAAGTTATACCATAAGGGGTTTCGTATTCTATTTTTAGAGCCATATAATCACCTTTAGTGTGCTTGCGTAATAGGGGGGTGTTAATAGTTTTATTCCAACACCCATGTTTCCGGTTCAGGGAAATTATCCCATGCTTCATTTGCAGTATCATATTGTGTAGGCAAATCCCTAAGTGATTGTCTCCAAGATGTAATATGATTTTGTTGTTCAGTAGTCAATAGAGCATATCTATCAGGAAGTAGCCAAGAATCTGTTTCTGTTAAATAGTGATTTCTTAGTAGTCTTAAATCTTCCCAACTTCTATTTACAAGCATTTCTTCTCCTAAGTCATTACTCCAATGTCTGCTATTCTTCTCTACTATACTCAATTTCTCACCCCCACCCATATTGGTGTTCCACTTGCTTGACTATTATACATACTTTTAGCGTTTAAAGATGATGCTGCGGGAAAAGTTGAAGGCATTAGTTTTGCTAATGTATCATTAGTGGCTTGGTTTCTGAATCTATAAGTTCCTCTACTATTATAACCTCCACCGTTCAAATAGTAATCGGTTGTATAGGTTGGTAAGTTGTAAGTTTGATTTAATGGACTACCTATCTGTGGCAAATCTGTTACATCTGATAACGCCCCATACATTACCCAATATTTTTCATTTTTAGTTAAACTGATGGTTGCGCTTGTAGAGCCATCGTTTGTAGTAAAAGATGTAGTAGTCTTTACGCCTGTACTGTTAATGCTAGCCGGAGTTGCTATACCTAATAATGAGTCAGGCCAACCATCATCGTCAGTATCATAAATACCAATACGAACCGCACCCGCAGTTCCACTACCACTCGTAATTCTAATTGATAAACGAGTTACATCTCCCGTTTTTCTTGCTAAGAAAGGATAAGCAACCACATAATTCGATAAAAGTGTTGCTTGCCAATTTGTCGGTTGTGCGTATGAAGCCGTAGTTATGAAAGGCCAAAATAGATTCCAACCATAATTGCTATTATCCAAGTTTATATTAGGGTCTGAAACAAACTTCTCAGTTACTCCACCACCACCACCACCTGTTCCATCATCTATACTATTGTCTGCTTTCCTTCTTCTAAACGGTTGTCTACCCATATTTAATCACCTCATGCGTGTAATACTGCGTGTATGCTTCCGGCAAGAGTTGCAGTTCCCCCTTGCTCATTCTTGAATCTAAGTCGTAGGTTAGAGCCGTTTACATCTGCCTCTACACTACCTATTGCCGCCGCACCATCAAAGATAATACCATAAGAAGTATAGTTAGCGGCTGAACCGTCATAGTGCGCCATAACATCCATAGTTTGAACTTCGTTGTTTGTTGAATCTGTAATATGAACAGATGCCTTAATTGCTTTGTAATCTGCATAAGGCACTTCTAATAGTGTGATATAACCAGCATCAGCAGTCGATGTTGCAGAAACAGCAGCCCCTCGTTGTTCAATACCACCAATAGCCACGCCACCATCTGAGTTTCCTGTAATCCAAGTAACACCGCCGTCACCATCTGAAATAGATAGTTGACTATCACCTGTTGCACTTGGGACATCTGCTTTACCTATGACTACGTTGTTAGAACCTGTTGTGATATTATCCCCCGCACCATAACCAATTCCTATGTTATATCCGCCTGTGGAAAGACCACCTAGAGAATCATATCCTAATCCTGTATTTTGCGAACTTACACCGCTTGAACCTGCACCGGAATTAGACCCTACAAAGGTATTAGCCCAAGAACTGCCTGTTGCAGTTTGACCTGCGAAAGTACCAATCATTACGTTGTAGTCTCCATCTCCTAAGCCACCACCTGCTTCATAACCACCAATTAATGTATTATGTTGAGCATTTGCGGACATTACTTTACCTGCTCTGAATCCTATACCTATGTTGTTAGTGCTTCCTGTTGTTATTGCACCCAACGATTGTGAACCTATTGCTATGTTATCATTACCTGTGGTATTAGCATCTAATGCTTCATGTCCTATTGCTACATTTCTATTTGCGCTTGTAATGTTTCTACCTGCATAATTACCGATTAAAGTATTTTCACCACCATCAGCAAGGGAATTACCTGCGTAATACCCAATACCTAAGTTTTCATCACCCGAAGTGAGAGAAGCCAAAGAGAAGTTACCAATAGCAGTAGTTTTTTCTGCACCTGAAACTGCACCACCTAAAGCATCATAACCAATTGCTATGTTATCGCTTTCCGTTGTAGCCGCATCAAGACTATTTGCGCCAATAGCAATTACTCTCGTTCCCGATGTTACATTTAATGCCGCACTTGAACCTATTGCCACGTTATTACTTGAAGTAAAATCTTGACCTGCTAAATAACCCATTATTGTGTTATTCGCCCCTCCTTGACCGTAAGCAAGTGCTTGATGACCAACTACTGTATTATTTCCACCTGTATTATTCAAACCTGCACTTTGTCCAACAAATGTGTTATTTGATGTCGCACCTGTTGTACCTCTTTTACCTGCATTAACACCAACAAAAGTATTATTTCCGCCTGTATTGAATCTACCTGCATTATCACCTATCGCTACTGTATTAGTTGTAGTAGTAAGATACTGTCCTGTTTCTCTACCAATTAGTGTGTTATATCCACCGGAAGTTAAGTTCATTCCGGCATCCGGGCCAATGACTACATTGTAATCTGCACTTGTTAAATCTTGGAATACATTCTTTCCAATACCAATATTTTCAGTTGCACTACTTAGAGTTCCTGTTGTTGGAGCAGAACCATCACTATTTGGTTGAATAAGAATACCATCAACAAAATTAGTAGCATCCATTAATACATCGTCTAAACCACCAATGGCAGAAGCACCGCCACCACCACCTGCTGCTGCCTCTAAACTAATTTGACCGTCTGAGTGGTCGTATGTCAGAACGTAGTTATCCTGCCCTGACCCTACTGACTGGTCAGCATCGAATGTGAAATTGCCTAAAGAAACATGACCGCTTGAATCTCCTGTAATCCAAACGGGGCTACCGTCACCCGAAGAAATTGAGAGTTGGTCGCTTGCATCAGCCGTCACATCAGCCGCACCAATAACTACATTGTTTGAGCCGCTTGTGAGATTATTTCCGGCTCTCCAACCCAATGCTATGTTCTTTGCGCCGGTTACAACTCCTGTGTCCATTGATTCAGTTCCAATGGCGGTGTTATTGTCGCCTGTTGTGAGTTCGGCCATTGAATTGTAGCCAAGTGCAGTATTTCCATCTGCGCTTGTCGCATCCTTAAGCACACCCCTACCCATACCAACATTGTTAGAGCCTGTTAGAACACCATTACCTACTACTTCTGCACCAACGAAGGTATTGTCTGCACCCGATGTAGCGTTCCTCATAGTCTGATAGCCTATGGCTACATTACTTGCGCCTGTAAGAACACCTGTTGATACGGCCTCATATCCCATAATCACAGAATTAGAGGCTGATGTTGCCGCACTACCCGCAGAATGACCGAGAACGATATTCCCCGAACCCGTAACAGCCGCATCGAGTGAGTAATTTCCAATAGCAAGGTTCTGTGCACCACCTGCGACAGAACCACCTAAAGCGTGTATTCCAATTGCAATGTTATCTGATTCTGCATCAGCACCATCTAAGGCATTCTTACCGATAGCGATATTACGATTTCCACTTGTTAGCATTCCCAATGTGTAGTTTCCTAAACCGAGATTGTCTACTCCACTAACACCGGCACTTGTATCAGAACCATCACCTGACATTGACTGATGACCGATAGCCATGTTGTCGCTATACACCGACCCATTCGGATAACCCCTAATTGTCTGATAACCAAGTGAAATATTCCTTGAGCCTGTGGTTTGCATCATTTGTGACTCTTGACCTATACCGATGTTTGTTGAGCCACTCGTCATGTTCTGCAAAGCGGATTGACCTATCGCTAGGTTTGAATTAGAAGTCACAGCAGCAACCATAGCGTTGTTTCCAATTGCAATATTGCTTCCACCAGTACCAGCATTATACATTGCTCTATATCCAATTGAAATATTGTTTGGCCCTTTATGGAATTGAAAAGCCTGATAACCGAGAGCAGTAGAATATCCACTCTCATCTTGTGCGCTACCTGCCTCCATTCCAATGAAGGTATTTGCAGTAGCAGATGTTAGAGCATCACCAGCATAATTCCCCAAAACGGTGTTTCTCTTACCACTTGTTAGAACTTTGAGAGTATCTTTCCCTATCCCGATGTTATCAATTGCACCATTTAATGTTCCATGTGGGGGAGCAGCACCATCGGGAGAAATCAGAATACTGTCTGTAAGATTTGTGATGTTACTAATTACATCTGTTAAATCGTTAAGTGTGGAAGCGCCACCACCGCCACCTGCTGCGGCTTCTAAAGAAATCTGCCCGTCTGAATGGTCGTAAGTTAATACATAATTATCCTGTCCTGACCCTACGGTTTGGTCTGTATCAAACTCAAAGTTACCAAGAGATACATGACCGGAAGAATCTCCGGTAATCCAAACTACTGAGTCACTATCACCTGTGCTTATTGATAGTTGCCTGTTGCCTGTTGCACTTGGGACATCGGCCCTTCCGATTACAACATTTCCTGTTCCGGTAGTAATATTATCTCCCGCATATTGTCCTAATCCTATGTTGTAATGGCCTTCAGTAACGGCTCTTAAAGAGTTTCCACCGACACCTGTATTTCTTTGACCTGTGGTAATAGCCAAACCCGCATCTATACCAACACCCACATTGTTATATCCTGTTGTTGCATATCTTAGTGCTTGATGACCTACGGCTACATTTCCACCACCTGTTGTATTAGCGTTTAATGCTAAATCACCTATACCTACATTTTCCCATGCAGTTGAAGTGGTTTCGCCCGCTTCCCAACCAAGATATGTATTCTTAGCACCTGTAGTTATTCCCGAACCTGCCCTATGACCCAATACTACATTTCCATCTCCGCTTGTTATTGCATCTCCGGCAAAATTTCCAATTGCTAGGTTTTCTTCTCCACCTGCAACAGAACCACCGAGGGCATCATATCCTATTGCTATGTTATCTGATTCTGTATCTGCGTTATCGTATGCTCTATAACCAATAGCGAGATTTCTTGAGCCTGTTGTATTAGCCCAACCTGCTTTGTAGCCTAAATATGTAGCACCTGCGCCGCTAGTTTGTTTTCTTCCGGCTTCAGTTCCTATTGCTACCGTTCCATCTGCGGTGTTATCTAATATAGTCCATTTACCAACCGCTACAACATCAGATGCAGATGCAGAACCCATTGCTTCTGCACCAATAAGAGTGTTTGCGCCATCTGAACCACTTACTGAATCACCAGCCTTAAACCCAATTATTGTATTCTGATAATTGTCTGCTAGTACGCCAGCATCATAGCCAATCATTGTATTAGCAGTTCCGGTTGTTATATTATTTCCGGCTCGATAACCAACCATTACATTTTCAGTACCTGTGGTAACACTTGTACCTGCTTGGTGTCCTATTGCTACTACGCCATCAGCAGTAGTTAAAGCGTCTAAAGAATAATTTCCAATCGCTACGTTCTTCTCTCCACCATTGGGGTTATACATTGCTTCGTGACCTATTGCTATGTTGTCCGATTCTGTCGTTGCGCTATCTAATGCCTGAACACCGATGGCTATGTTTCTTGTTCCACTTGTATTACTGTAAAGCGCACGATAACCAAGACCAGTATTATTTCCGGCAGTTGTATTTCGTAATGCACTTGACCCAACACCTGTGTTTTGTGAAGCACTGTTAGTTGTACCTAATACTGATGTACCAATAGCGGTGTTATTACCACCATTTTGAATACCACCACCTGCAAAATAACCAACCGCAGTATTGTTAGTTTGAGTAGTTACTTGATACAGGGTCATTCTTCCGAATCCTGTATTGTAACTACCACTTGTGATACCTTCTCCTGCCCTACTACCAACAAATGTAGAATAGTCAGCAGATGTTAATGCAGACAATACATCTTTACCAATACCGATGTTCTCAGTTGCGGCATTTAGAGTCCCTGTCGTTGGTGCTGAACCATCACTATCTGTCTGTATTAGAAGGCCATCTGTGAAGTTAGTGGCATCCATCAATACATCAGTTAAGTCACCAATTACGGAAGCACCGCCGCCGCCACTAACAGTAGTCCATGATGGTGCAGCACCCGAACCACCTGAAGTTAATACTTGACCGGAAGAACCTGATGATTCACTTGTACCAATAAGGAATTCTCCATTTGCACCAACAGTGAATCTTGTTGAGCCTTTAGTTTTGAGTTGGATTTCTCCTGTTCCCGAAGTGTATCTTGTGTCCAAAACTATGTCTGTGTTAGAAGTTGAAGAACCGTATATTCGCATATAGGTTTCATTGTTTGGAAAGAAGATATGCGCCCTTGATTCTTGAGAACCACCACCAGTGATTCTCATTGAAGTATTAGCCGCAGTTATGTTTCCACCCATCATTAAGTCATCAGCATAAAGCGTACCATCAAAATAACCATCTCTAAATTCAGCAGTAGAAGAACCTAAATTATAGGCATTATCAGTATCAGGAATAATATGAGCATCTACTGTATCTCCCCAAGAATCACCGCCGCCGCCGCCTGATGCTACCCAAGTAAAACCACCTGATGCAGCATCAAAACTTAGTAGATAATTATCTACAGCAGTGTTTGTTGCATTCAAATGGACTTCATCTATTGAAGCATCAGCCAATTGTGCGCTATCTATTGCATCATCAGCCATCAGAGCATTCGTTATTTGGTCATCTGCTATCTTAGCCGTTGTGATAGCGTCATCAGCAATTCTTGCGGTTGTGAAAGTTCCTGATGTAATCTTAGATGCTGCTAGGTTTGGTATATCGCTTGCTGCAAGCCCATCATCTAGTATGTTTATCTCTGCTAAGGAAGCAGTGATACCTAGATTCGTCAAAGCGTTTCCTTGCTGCGTAGAATTAAGTCCCTGATTATTAACATCAACTCTCAATCTATTTCCTAGTGATGTAGCAGTTGTTGTGGAGAAGGAAGCATCGTCACCAAGAGCAGCAGCGAGTTCATTCAAGGTATCAAGAGCAGATGGTGCTGAATTTACAATACCTGCAACTTCTGAATCGACATATGCTTTTATCGACTGTTGACTAGCAGCAGCAGTCGCACTGTTTGAAACCATGTCATCTTGGTCTAGTAGTGTCAACGCTGTGAAGTTGAGATTACTCTGCATGTATGATTGCAGAACGGAGATATCCATTCTTGCAAGAGAACCACCATCACTCAATACGAGTTCATCAGTGGATTGAAGTCCACTTGTCAATTCTGATTGTCCTGTGATATCTCCAACAACGAAGTTAGATGCACCCGAAGAAGCAAAGTTCTGTGCTGCTATGTAATCGAATACAGCATCACCAGTAACTAAGTTGGCATTGCCGTTAGCAACAGAACCTGTTGTTGCTTGGATAGTAGAGTTGAATGTCAGAGAACCATCATCATTGACTTCTATTGCCTTAGTTGCATTGTTAGCACCCGTCACCTCTATCTTTGGTTTTGCTGTTTGTCCAGTGTTAGGTGTAATTAGAATGTCTTTGTCCGAGTTAGCCATCAGTATTCAACCTCCATTCTTCCAACATCCTTTCTCTCACCATGAATCAGATAGAAACAGTCAATGCCCTCGTCTGCTGCATTAGCCACGAACACACGGTTGCCTTCTATCTTTTCTACATATAACATTTGGAAGTCGCCATTAGCAGTCAATTGAACACTGATTGTATCCTCATCAACTAACTCTGTCCAATACTCAGGAAGTTGGATGACATTACCTTCACTTAATCTACCTCTATGGTATACACCATGCTCCGGTCCTTCAAGAGAACCATGTTGTAGTGTCTTTCCTTCTTGTGTAGGATGTGGAATAACGAAAGACTTGGTTTGTGCAGCAAACGAGCCTTCAACTTGTAGCACGTATCCGGGTGAGGTCGTCCCAATACCTACTCGGTTTTGTGTGCTGTCTACATGTAGTGTGTTCGTATCTACTGTTAAGTCTCCCGATACAGTTAGAGAAGATAATGTTCCAAGAGTGGATATTCCGGGTTGACTGGAATTTAGAACTATTTGTCCAGCATTTGCTCCTGCTGTGTATAGAGTCAATCCAGTCCCAACACTCAAATTAGTATCAGCGTTAATATCTATTTCACCAAGAGTAATTGCTTGGCCGGATAAACTCAAATAATCATGACTAGCAGTGCCTAGTGTTACGTTAGTAGAATTGTCTGTTCCAGCAGCATCAACACCTAATGCAGTTCTAGCAGCCGAAGCAGATGTAGCCCCAGTTCCTCCCAGTGAGAGAGGCACAGTTCCAGCAGTGATTGTCTGTCCTGATAGACTGAGATAGTTGTTTGATACAGATGCAAGAGTCACATTTGTTGAGTTATCTGTTCCTGCAACATCCACATTAAGGTTCGTTCTTGCATTCGATTGTTCTGTTCCACTAAGTCCTTGTGAAGCAGTGTCTACTCTGAGTCTGTTTCCTAATGCAGTGGTAACTGTTGCAGAGAAAGTAGCATCGTCATTTATTGCTGCTGCTAGTTCATTGAGTGTGTTCAATGCACCCGGAGCAGAGTCAACTAATCCCGCTACTTCGGTATCTACATACGCTTTGATTGACTGTTGAGTAGCGAGATGTGTAGCAGAGTTAGTATTCATATCATCTTCATCTAGAACTGGAACTACTAAGTCTATCGTGTCGTCAGAAGTCTGATAGGTCGCAGTAATGAATGTCTCTGTGTTTCCTGTGAACATTCCACCTGCGAAGTCACGAACCTGTGCCTGAGTGAGTTGTGTGTTAGTATCGGTAGAACTGAAATTCAACTTACCGTTGGTGTCATCGTAAGTTACAGTGATGTTTGTTTCCGTATTACTGCTCACCATTGCTCCTACAATATCTTCTACCTGCTCTGTTGACAACTGAGTGTCAGTGTTAGTAGCCGCAATTGTCAATGCATTACCTGCATCGTTGTATGTCAGAGTAATGTTTGACCCTTCTGTAAGTAGGGAGTTTACTCTATCATCTACCCTTTCATTAGTAAAGTAAAGGTTGCTTGAGCCTTCTGTTAAAGAGTCTGTACTTTCAGCACCACCTAAAATTACTGAATTACCCATACCACTATGATATTGACAATATGAATACATAGGATTGTTTGATTCTTGGTCAAAAGATACTTCTGTGTAAGCCCCACTATTACCCGGAGTTCCTACTTTGTTGTATATTGTAAAACCGTCACTCATTTCAGAACCGCCTCCGTGAGTTCCATCAGACGTTTCAGAAAATCTCAATGGGTGATTAGAGTTAGAACTATGTGATTGGTCAAATCTATACACAACATTAGGTGTTAATCTCAATGCTTGTGAAGATGTTTGCCCATCAAAGGCATACTTGTTGCCACTATCGCTTATGACAGTTGTAATGATTTTGTGATAATACGGCGCACTTGTATTGTTGAGTTCCTGCTCGTTAGTCATATTGTCAACTACAAAATCAATCCTACCGTTAGTATCATCGTAGGTTACACCGATTCTTGTTTCTGTCCCAACAAGCATTCCCCCAACGATATCCTGTACTTCTTCCGTTGTAAGTTGCGTATTAGTATCGGTAGATGCGATTGTGACTGCTCCTCCACTCTCAGATATTGATATGTTAGAGCCAGCAGTAAATGCAAGAGTCTCACTGTTTGCTAAGGTGTTTCCACCTGCTGTGACGCTTCTAGGTGCGGTTAGGTATGTATCTAAATCACTTATCTGTGATTCAGTGATTGATAATGCTGCTTGGTGTTGAGTTACGCTTCCTTCAGATATCCTTGCATTTGCAAATGTTCCTGAAGTAATTTTACTCGCACCGAGGCTTGGTATTCTTGCTGTGCCTAATGTGCCGCTTGTTATCTTGGAAGCAGCGAGACTTGGTATGTCACTTGCAGATAATCCACCATCTAGTATGTTTATTTCCGCTAGGCTTGCTGTGATTCCCAAGTTGGTTATTGCATTACCTTGTTGTGTTGCTGATAGTCCCTGACTGTTAGTATCCACCCTAAGTCTGTTTCCTAGTGATGTCGAAGTGGTAGTCGCAAAGTTAGCATCATCTCCCAAAGCAGCAGCCAACTCATTCAGTGTGTCTAAAGCCGCAGGTGCAGACGCTACAACTGCTGCAACTTCTGTATCAACGTAAGCCTTGATTGATTGTTGACTGGCAACCTTAGTTGCTGAGTTTGAAGACATATCATCCTCATCAAGTAAGTCAGAGGAGATGGAGTAGTTGTTAGCACTAGCAGCAATACCATTCAGTTTCGTATGGTCTGCGTCTGTGAATACATTGGAGTCAGTTGCCGATTCAACTAGTGTTCGTATCTCTGATGCAGTTTGGTCTGCTGTTGCATTTGCTTCGATTGCATTCAACTTGCTGTGGTCAGCATCAGTAAATACATTTGAATCAGAGGCAGACTCAACTAGGGTTCTGATTTCTGCTGCTGTTTGGTCAGCAGTAGCACCAGTCTCTATACCTGCTAGTTTGTCAAACTGGTCATCAGTCATCAATCCATGAGCATTGGTGGTTGCATCAGGGATTGTTGCAGTTATTGTAGAAAAGTCTGTTTTAGTTAATGTTAGCGTATTCCCACTATATGATACTGCATTGACAGGGTCTGTAGTGCTATCGATGATTATTCTTTCATTTATTCTACTAACAGTTACACTTCCACTACCTTCAAAGTTAACTGATGTAGAACTACCATCAGTTCCAGTTAGTTTCAATTTCTTCGTGTTATTGACAAGCGTATCCTCTACACTGAAAGCATATTGCGTATCGTTTGCATCGAATGAAACTAAATCGACATAACTCTTCACTGCCTTTGCGGTTGGAATTGTATCGTGGTCTCCACTAACAGCAGTGATATCGGTATCTAGTGCAGTGATTCCATTCAGGTCAGCAATAGTAGCAGAGGTTGTTAGATAGTTACCTGCTGCTTGTTTCGCATTCAGTTGTGTTTGTATTGCTGAAGTTACTCCATCAAGATATCCTATCTCTGTCGCAGAAACACCTGTTACTCCATCTAGAATGTTTATCTCCGCAGCACTAGCAGTTACACTCAAATCTGAGAGAGACTCGGCCTTACTTGCTAGTGCAGCAACAAGGCCAGTGACTTTACTCTGTGCTATGTCATCTAGTTTGGAGTTAGCAATACTTCCTGCTAGTTGAGCATTAGACACACCTGCTGATTTGATGGTAACTGCACCACTTGACACATCGAAGTCAGCAGCAGCAAACGAAGCCACACCTTTGTTTGTGGATGTAGCGTCTTCGGATGATAATGTTAAAGTTCCACTAGAATCATTGTAAGCAACATCTAAGCCTTCACCAGCAGATAGAAGTGCAGCCACTCTGTCATCTACTCTCTCTTCAGTGAAGTATAGGTTAGTGCCTTCTGCAACATTAGCAGTGGTTAGTGTAATACTGCCACCCAAAGCCACACTACTACCATTTACAGTAATAGAAGAATTGCTAAGTTTACTGTTTGCTATGCTTCCAGCAAGTTGAGCGTTTGTTACCGAGATGTTACTTACATTAGTTGCGAAGTTAGCACCTGCTGTTGCACCAGTTTCTATTCCTGCTAACTTAGTATTCAAGGCAGAAGTGAAGTTTACATCTGATTGCGTATCAGCAGATAGAACACCAGTATCTGAATTAACTGTAAGATTATTTCCAATTTTAATACCTCCACGAACTGTGTCTGATGCCTGTGGTAAAACATAGTAGTTCGCTCCTCCTGCAATACCATCGAGTTTTGACTTCAATGCGTTTGTGAAGTTATTCTGTGTGAGTCCACCATCACCAACAGAATACGTTGTATCAGTCACTGTCTCGGTAGCAGAGGCTATGGCTGTCATATGTCCATTAGCATCCAATGTTATATCCTGAATGTAGGTTCTTCCAGAATTGTTTACAGATGATGCCGCACTAATAGTAGGGTGAGCGGTTAGGAATCCTGAGTTTGTGTTGCTATAATTAGCCAAGTCAGTGTCCACATTCAGGGTATCGCCTGAGAGTGTAATGTTTGTTCCTGCAACTAGATTGGTATCATCAGAGATATCAATTTCACCGACTGTAATTTGTTGATTGCTAAGTGTGAGATAATTCCTACTTCCTGCTAGAGTGACATCAGTTGAGTTATCTGTACCTGATGGGTCTACACTAATGAGTGTCCTGACTTGAGCAGCAGTAAGAGTTTCCACTGAGCCAGTATTGCTGGTTGTTCTTCCAAGCAAAACCTGAGAGTCTACGTTTTGTATCTTATCGAATGTAATTGCATCGTCAGCAATCCTAGCAGTTGGAAATGTTCCGCTTGTGATTTGACTTGTGGGTAATGAGGGTATTCTAGAGGCAGAGAAAGTGCCACTTGTTATCTTGCTTGCAGCCAAACTAGGGATATCAGAGGCAGTCAACTTACCGAAGATGTTGCTTAGGTTTATCTTTTTGAGACTGGTATTACTAGCATCGTAGTATAGGAAGAAGTCTGCTGCGGTATCAATCCCATTCTCTGTGGTAGCACTGTTGATGTCAACTGATAGAGTTGCTCCTGTCCTATCTAATCCTCCACCGATTGTCAAACTTGGCTCTTTGCCACTCAATGCTCCTGACAGACCACTAATCTTGCTCTGTGCAATACTTCCTGCTAAATGTGCATTCGTTACTGCGCTGTCAGCAATACTTGCTGATACTATCGCATCTTCTGCAATCAATGCAGATGTGATTGCATCATCTACTATCATAGCAGTGGTAATTGCATCATCTGCAATCTTCGCACTTGTAATGGCATCATCCTGTATTTTTGCAGTAGAAACAGCAGTATTCCCTAACTTGTCTGTGGTGACTGATGCATTCTGTATCTTTGCTTCTGTGACTGCCCCGTTGACTAGTTCAGTCGTATTGACTGTATTGCCAGCAAGAGCAGTGGAAAGTGTGACGTTTCCTGAACCATCAAAGGTTACTGCACTAGCAGTTACATCTCCACTAAGAGCAAAGTTTCTTGCTGTTGTTAATACATTAGCAGATGATACAGTTCCCGTTAGATTACCGATGAATGTTCCTGCAACAAATGTCTCTGAACCAACAGTCCATCTATCGTTTGACTCATCCCAAAGTAGAGTCTTATCCGTTGATGTTCCTCGATTTACAGTTATTCCCGCACTCTCAGAAGGCACACCTGTTACATCACTGTTGAGTGTTATGTTGTTGTCTGCTACATCTAATGTCGCTGTATTGACAGTAGTTGTAGTTCCACTGATTGTTAGGTCTCCACTAATCGTAACATCATTTGCAAATGTAATACTGTCATTAGAATCACCTATGGTCATTGACCCTAAACTACCACCGAGAGCAGTCTTGACATTTGTAGTATCTGTAACATCAGCGTTTGCTTCTATTCCCAACATTGTCAATAGGTTTGCAGGAGTTATCTCCTCTACGTTTCCAGCCCCTGACGAGTCTCTACCAAGTATTCTATTAGTTGCTGACACATTCTGCATTTTCGCATATGTTACTGCATCGTTAGCAATATCTCCTGTTGCAATAGTAGCATCTGCTATCATAGCAGAGGTAACTTGCACTTCTTCTACTGTTCCAGTGGAAGCCTTACCCAATACCCTGTTTGCAGTGCCTATATCTTGTATCTTATCATAGGTTACAGAATCTGATGCTAGTTTTGCAGTTGTCACATTTGCATCAGAGATTTTGGCAGTTGTAACAGCATCAGTCGCTAACTTCGCTTCTGTAACTGCTCCGTTGTTTATCTTAGCAGTAGTAACTGCATTGGATGCTAAGTTACTATCATCTAGACCAGTTAGTTGACTGTCCAATGCCAATGTTCCTGTGGTAGATGGGAGTGTAATAGTAGCAGAGCCTTTGGTCAGTGTTCCATCATTATTGATTCTCATGGTCTCTGAGCCACTGTTGATTGCAGAGAACTGTCGAGTTGATTGCTCATAGAACACAAACTGATGCAATCTAGGGTAATCATCATTTTGCTCTGCTGTATCTATCTTGACTACAATGAGAGGAATATCCCCTCCCTTGAGTTCAGCAACAGTAGCAGCACTTGTTGTTGCTTTTCCAGTGACAGCACCGAATCTCCACTTGAGAGTATTAGCAGTCTCACCACTTTCTGTCCCATCACAAACAACAATGACACCATACCAATCATTAGAGTTAGCACTAATGGTTGATACGGTTGTTGTTAGTGTTGCAGCAGACACATCGACAAGTTTACCATCTCTGAGGACTTTACCTGCTGCTACTTGAAAATGAGTTCTGCTGTTTGTAGTTCCCTGCGTCAACCCAAACCCGCTTATTCCTCTATTCTCACCAGTAGCAGCATGTAAAGCCTTGATGATTCCTGAATGTATATTATCTGTATTGTCCTTCAATTGTGTACTAGATGGATTGCTCGCTAAAGTCGAAATAATACCCGGATTTGTCGTCATTAATTATCCACCTCTACTCTTATTGTAAACGAAACTGTGTCACCACTTGCTACAACACCAGTATTCGTGAAGGTGACTCGGCTCAATAACGTGCCGTTTCCATTTGTTGTTCCATTGGCAAATATGCCTAATTCTGATACTCCTGATGAGGGTATCTGCGCTCCTGTAAAATCAACATTGTAGATTAGTGTAGACCCAACAACAGTAGGTGTTTGTCCTGTTTTCTGAAAGGTGAAGTTATTCAATCCAGTTTGGGATGCAGAAGTAGAATCAGCCCCATCACCTATGGCTATAACCTGATAATTAGTCGCTATCAAACTCGCTATTGCTGCTGCTCCCTCATTCACTACTGTCATCTTTAATCCTCACTTGTGTAATACCCTATTACTTGGTTTGCTGTCGTTTCAAATCCTACTGTTTCTCCAAAACCTACGAGGTCATCAAAGCCCATGTTTGAAGTCTCACCCGTACCAGTGATTGTATACTGAACGAGTGTAGTCTTTAACGATATAGAATCTAACAATAATTTTCCTGTTGCAACTTCCTCAGAGTTTCTAGTAAACAGTGTGGAACTACTAGACCTCTGTTGAGAGCCAATCTCACTTAGTCTCTCTGCGATTGTCTTATCAAAAGTCCCTACTGTCATGCTTAGTGTACTAGCAAGAACATTCTCTATTTCAAAGATGATATAATCTGCTGCTGGAATGTCATATTGTGGAAAATCTAAGTAGACTACATCCCCTGCCTCTAAGGTCTCCAACCCTGTCTTCTCAACGTTCAATGTTATTTTCCTTGAATCTGTATTGTGTAGACTCAGCAACTCTGCTGCCTTAACCAATACTCCTGATATGTTTCTAATAGAAGGGTCAACGAAAGTAATGTGTGTTCCTTCCTCGTCAGTAGCGAGAGTTGTCTGTATCCTATCACCTACAACTGTGACTTTATTGGCTTTTGCAAACAGTGAACTGTTTTTCTTTACTGAGAAGATTGTATGAGTCTTATAAGAAATTCGCTGTTTTCTCAAAAGAGCAGCAGAATTTAAGTCACGAAATACCACTTTTTTATCTTTGACTTTGAAATCCAATCCTTTCTTTCCTGCTATTTCATTGAGAGTTTCATAGGCTGGCTTGTTGTTGAAATTATTGGTTGCGATGAAAGTCTTTCTATTTCGTTTAATTATCTCATCATTGAGAACAGGGTTGAACCATAAATCCACATCTGCATCTGTGTGAACATCGGTCACTGTGATGTCACTTCCCGACACAGAACCAACAACACCAATCGGGTATCCCTCATGTGTGTAGATTACATCTCCTGCTTCTAGATTCTCGACTGTTGCTTTGCAAGTAATTACATTGTTACTTACTGACGACACTATGTTTCCAGTGAACTCCGATTGAGTTTGAATCAAATCCGAAGTTAATCCTGAATCTCTGATTATCTTGTCCATGTGCGTCTCGATTTCCTCTCCAATCACCATGCTTGTTCCAACATGACAGGCTGTTATGTTTTGCAAATCAGGTTTTCTCCTGAGTTGTAGATTGATAATCTCCCCAAAGGAAACCACACCATCTCCATTTAACACTCCATCATATGTCAATTTGAAATGCCCTCTACGAATTCCATTATTTCTATCGTTCACTCGATAGTCAACAGTCATTGTTTTCACATCTGTCCTTTTACCATCAGTGACCATCACCTCAAAGGTATCTCCGTTTGTATAAGGTAACATGCCATATGAAACAGTAAATGTTCTTCCAAATGCTGAATGTGCAGTGGAAGCAGGAGCAGTGTCTAAATTCAACAACACATATGCACTGTATACTCCCTCACTACTGTAATAATTATCAGTGCCTGATTCTCGACCTAGTTTTCCAGTCTTGAAACTACTTGGTTTCTCTGTGTAGTCCAACCCTGTGTCAAAGAGTTGATTGAAAACTATCTCATTCGGTGTGTCTCTAAATGTCGTTTCAGCAAGTCTCATGAGTCGGAAATATGGTTTTATATTAGTGGTAATTGCTCTGTCTAGAACAAGAGTGTGTATCTTAGAAGTATCAGAAACAATATCTGTTGTGTGAGTATGGCTGACTATCTTTGCCATGAACTGTATATTCAATGAATCAGTTGTCTGACTCAGAGTATCAAAGTTAGTACCAGTTACATCGTTATTTCCTAAAGTGATGTCTGCTGAGTCTTCTACCCCTCTCTGTGAGACAAGATAGTAACCTTCTAGGTTTGGAACAAACTCCAACCAACTGTGTTCTGAGTCAGTGTCATCCAAGTCTATTGTCACAGTCCTGCTACTAATGCTTACATTCGCATCAGTAGTATTCAAGAATGGTTTCAATAACATTCTAGCAGAATATACTCCTCCACTATTGGTAGATAGAGATGCATGGTTCTGCACTCTAGAACTGGTATCCAATTCACTTCCCTTCAACGTATCGAGGAAGTATGATGTTCCACCTAGACTTTCAGTGTTAGGGTCTCCTGACAAAGCATGTCCTATACTTACATTTTTTCTTAATGCATGTGTTCCAGTTACTGCCTTGAATTGCCCACTTGCGTCTTCATAGACCATCGTGTTTGTGCTGTGTTGGTCGAAGTTAGCAGCAGTAGTAAACGTACCAGTCGCATAGTCTTCATAGTCACCTCTTACTTCTCTAGTCCCAACAATAGTGCTGGTCTGAAACATGTCATCAGGAACATCAGGGCCACTACTTGATATCTTCTTGATGTCCCTGAATACTGCAATACAATTCTCATATGGATGGATGTCATCACTAAATCCATACTTATCCCCCGTTGTTATTGTTCCAGTTCCTTTGTAATTTTGAAGCAGAGCAGCCAAGACTCTTGAGAAGTGGTTGTATGGTGGATTAGCGTAGTCGTTGTGTGACCATTGGCGACTATCATGGTATGGAGATTTCGTAGCATTTTGAAGTTCAGCATTACCTTCTCTCTCTGCTGTAAATATGAATGGCAACAATACTGCGGGTGGGTCAAACTCATCAGGAGTTCCATCGCCATTCTTTAACAAGGCATATTTGAATGGGAAAGTAGAGTCTGTTCCTTTGTAGTTTGGTCTCATCAATAATATCCTACTCATATCCATTTTCTCAGAACTTTCTAAACTAACAATGCTATCAAAGCCATCTTTCGTGATGTAAGGAATCTGACCTGCTCTTGCATATTCAGAAATGATATATGCAGGAGTGGAAGAAGTTGTTGTAGTAACATGGTTCGTAGCAGTGACACTTCCACCTGAACTGATTGTTTGACTACTGCTTCCTGTTGTTGCTAATAACTCACCAGTATTAGCATTGAATATAGAACTGTATGCAGATATTGTTAGTGTGCCACCATTAGTCCAAGTCAAGGAAAGTGTGTTGCTTGCAATTGAAAAAGTTAGATTGTCTTTACTACTTTCCCTTGTTTTCATTTGTGGATATTGTCCTATCAGTTCTTCATATTGGCTTGTATTTTCTAGAGCATCTGCATCTACTGGATTAAAGTGCCAATCAAACGTAGCCTCTACTAATCTCGCAACACCAAATCTTTTCATCTGATTAGTTGTTTTGTTTGCTGATTTGATTGATGCTCTCTCAAAGTTATTATCGGTCTTATCTACCGATTTGGATGTTCCATCATATGAAGAGTGTGATATCTCAGTATCCGAGACTCCGCCTTCGCTTTCAAGCAGACAAGCAAGATTATCGAAGTTTAATGTTTGATTTCCTATGTTGTTGTATCGTAATTTTGAGTATGGGTATAAATCCCCTGTTGCAAACAACTCGTATGCTTGTGCTTTCCCATCAAAATTATTCCAATCAAGTATAGGTAGAAACTTATTCAAAGAACTAGCACTTCTAACTGTTTTACTAGGAGGTATTAGTGTTGATACTCCTGTTGTTGCATTTAATGCACTACCAGTGGTATTTACTAGAGTGTAATTACTATCCAACATATTGCTTCCGAATAGAGGTTTAGATGACTGAGACAATGTTGTTGAACTTGGAGCATCACCATTAGCCTTGATTGGGTATGCAATGGCATATCCTCCAATCTTCTGTTGCTTTGAACTTCTATTGTATATACCACCAAGTTCCTTCATTATAGTTCCATCAGAGAACTTCTGCAAGTCCCAATATCGGAATGTCTCTCTTGGGGTATAGATATCATCTGCATCTATTAAGTTCAAGTTTGCAGAGGTGGTATATCCAGTATCGAATCTATGTAGGAAACCGCCATCATTGATTCCATTGTTGACTAGATAAAATGAGTATCCTGAACGAGTATCAGATGTATTGTTCTCAACTCGCCCCATCACAACAGGGCAAGTAGGTGCTATTCTCATTCTTGCTCCACCATCATCCTTCTCTATGATGTCTAGAACAGCGAATCTCTCAGATGCAAACGTCATCATGCTCAATGGTGTTACGCTAGTCCCTAATTCTCTAGACAATTGACATGCGAAGATAGAGTCATCTGATGAGACATCAGAACTTAGGTTGTTGATGCTGATTGGTTTTCGTATGTCATATCCTAATGTTCCATTTTCTAAGTATGAACCATTGTTAGATGTTCCCTCAAGTTTTGTTCTTGTTAGGCTCGTATCGAATGAGAAACTGTCTTGGAGAACCATTCCCTTATCGCTTATTCCCCTAAAGTCAGTTGTAGATGTCAATGATGGGTTGCTTCCTAGTGCCTTTGTTCCTGATAGGTAAGTTACTTCTGTGAAGGGATTATAGTAGTAGATGTTAGTAGTTGAACTCAGATTTGCTAAAGGTTTGTGTGTTAATGTTATTGCTGTCGCAGTGGCAGATGCGACTTCACCAATGAAAACACCTGAAGTTCTTGTAAACAGTAAATCTCTAGCAACAGGTGTGAATCCATCACTTGAAGCATGTGTGATTACCTTATCACTAACACTCACACTAGTTAGAGTCTCTGTATTAGTAAATGGAATAATCGGATTCAGTGTGCTATGTACCATATCCTGTGTGAATAGTAGATTTTCATTTACGACAGTATTCAGAAGAGATGCAGAGTTGTCTCTTCCTTCTAGTTTCAACACCGACACACCATTTTCTGCCTCTGTCTCTATCAACTCTACAATACCATCGAATGTCTCTTCTTGTAAACTGTATCCTCCCTCATAGTAGTAGAATCTAGAGTCTGAGTTGTTTTGGTAGAACTTTCTGTCTGCGTCTTGTAGTTTCACATATTCCATGTTCTTATCTACATAATCAACATCATTTTGATGCGTATTCAGAACATTGAATATAATTTTACTATTATAGAGTTTGCTAGTTTCTTTTGGTATGGTTGTTCCTGATACAGTTAATCTGTTTCCATCGGAATAGTGAACATCTGTATCAGAAGAAAAGTTTTGAGTATTCAATACTCCTGTCCATGCAGCAATTTCAATACTCTCATTGGAGAAATCATGAACGGCTGTTGAGACAGTAAATGTATTTGAGTTAACTGTCTTATTTGCCTTGACTGTAAAACTCTGTGTAGTGCCACTTTTCGTATTCACAGCATTCACTACATAGTAATAGCCATCTACTAAAACAATAGAGTCAGTAGGTAATTTTTCTGATAGTTTGTAGTCGTGTGCATCATCCATATCAATAAATTGTATTGTAGTGCTTGATGCCCTGCTTACCTTGAAGGGAAGTCTCTTGAATTCTGTTCTATCTGAAAATAGATTTCTCATGACCTTCAATGTCTGTCCTTGTTTGTACTTGTATGGAAGCATACCTGAATTGTTCATGGTACTCAACCGACACATCTTACTCATCTTGTTCTGTGGGCTGTTTACAATCACATCTTGCACCATAGGAACAATGTCGTTTCTTCTAGGTCTTGGGTCTGCGGTTATGTATGTCGAAGGACCATTCATATTGCCATCGAGAGTTGAAGTGGAAGCAGTAGTGCTGTCAGTTTCATGTCTTTTCATTTCAGGAAAGGCTTTGTGCCAAAAGAAAGGATTGAAATTTATATCTCCATCATCATTAGTTCTTTTATAGTCAACAAGAGTAGCATCCAATCTATTCCTACCTATGTTCTCTATTGTTCCTTTCATTTTCGGTTCTGTTCTAAATACGACATTCTGAATGCCCTTTCCTATTTTGACATTAAAATTAGTAGATGTTCCTGTAATTGCAATGCGAGCAAAATCTAATTGAAAGTCATTACCATTAATGTGCTTAATGTTTCCTAAGAAATTATTACTACTGTTGAATATTGACATTCCCTGACATAATATTGCTGTTTGAGAATTACTTGTTGTTGTAAATAAAACAGAACTACTTCCTTCTTGGTATTGTGTGTGTGTATCTACTTCTGTAATACCAATATTAGTTAAAGTTGTAAACCATCTTAATCTAGTTAGAGTATATTTTTCCATATAATCTAGTTGGTCTTCTTGTTCTAATCTATCATTGTAGAAGTAGAAAGTAGGTTTTGCTACAAGATTCAATACATCATAATTATCTGTCGATGCCTGATTGTCTCCTCTTAGTCCATAACTAACAGCAACAATATCTGTTGATGTTTTAGCCGGACCTTTGAATATCTCAAAGTTAGTTCCTTTTGGTATAGTAGTTGGATAAGAAGGGGAAAAGTCAACACCATCCCCAAATTCATCGAATGTTACAATTGATGTTATCTTTGCAAAATGTGGCCTTGCTGTATCTGTTTGGGTTGTAGAGTCATAAATTTCAGGATTGATTAAAATAAAATAATCGTAATTTTCTATATCAATACCAAGAGTATCGCTTGCGGGGTCATCTATTGTAGAATAAACAAACTTTCTATTCGTCTCCCCTGCATCTATTGAAGTATCATACACCTTTACTTTGTATGACGGGGTTATTTCTTTGTTTGTCGCATATGATGTGAGGGTTGTATTTGTAGGTAATATCCTATTTCCTATCTTATCAGCAGCATCATTTGATATTGAACTTCCATGTGGTGCTTTTCTAATTTCAGTAAAGATGGCAGAAGGCACAACATCAGAAGTTGCACTACCACTACTTGTGTGTTCTGCTTCTACATAAGTAGTTTTAAGTTTTGGATTTACAGATACGTCTTTGAATGCCTTTCCACTTGTAAACTCTGTTGCGAAAGAAGAGTATGGTTCGTTAGCATCTGCTTCATTAATTTGTGAAGTCAATGGGTATACTATTGTTCCATTTGTCTTTAGTGCAGCACTTCCAAAATTAACCAATAACAGACCTGATGATATTCCTGTACTAGCGAGATTATGACTTCCACTTTCAGCAGTTGCAGTTAATGTGATTGTATTAGAACTTAAACTAGAAGTAATAGATTGACTTTGTCCTGTTATTGCAGTTCTAAGATTTGTAGCAGTTGTATTGTTGCTACTTGAATCTATTAAAAAATACACTACTCCGCCGTTTTCAGTTCCAGTAGAACCAGTAGTTTCACTATTATGTCCTTTGCTTGGTTTGTATCTTTTTACAGTACCATTCGTGTCTGTTAACGTTATGAAAGCAGTAGGTGTAATTGCAGAACTTCCCGCTACTTCACCAGTAAAGTCTGTCAACGACAGCCCTGATGATATTCCTGTACTAGTAAGGCTGTGGCTTCCACCTATAGAAGTTGCAGTAATAGTGATTGTGTTAGAAGATATACTAGTGGATAAAGCAGGGTTAAACTGAGCATGACCGTTAGAAGTATTCAATATTGCACTTCTAAGATTCGTAGCAGTTGCAGCATTGTCACTTGCATTTACTAGAAAGTAAGTAACACCACCATTGTCTGTATTATTACGACCACCAGTCGTTTCACCCAAATCTCCCTTACTTGGTTTGTATCTAATAGTGTTACCCGCACTGTCGAGCAACGTTATGTAGGCACTAGTTATCGTATCGCTAGTTCCGGCTGAGAAGTTATCGAATGGATTTGTTCCAAATGAAACAATGTTATCAGTTGTGTATTCAGAAGTTCTTGTTAGTGATTGATTTGTCTGATTGTTAGTAGCATGTATGTTTGGTGAGGTAATAGTTACAACTCCACTGTTATTGTGTGAGGCTGTATTCGCACCAAATCCATTACTACTATTTATTGCCAATACCAAATTACCCGCAGTTGCAGCAGCATTTCCTCCTAATCTAACTTTTATTACATTCGTTCCGTCAGCAGTTTGACCATTAGAGGCATTTGTAGTGACATTACCTGTGTAATGAGTCACACTACTACCATTCAAGATTTGGGTATTAGGAAAGAACTTAAATCTCTTAGTGATTAAAGCACTGCCATCTGCGTTACCCATTGATATTGTAATATACTCATTTATGCTACTACCATTTGTAGTCGCTCCACTAGTTCCCCCTGACATACCAGTTTTAGTTACTCCATCCGAAGTTAAATCACTGCCTATTACGATTGAATTATTGTATGCAGTTCCGTCTAAATCAGCAGCAAGATTAACATCTGGTCCTACTGTTGGTTGTGAAGCAGTTACTCTTAAAGAAGTACCAACACTGTTTATGGCTGAAGTAAAATTAGCGGCATTTGTATTAGAACTATTGCCAGTCTCAACAATTAACACTCTAGAATATGTACCCCCTAAATTTAGCCCATTTCCACTATCTAGATATTGGTCTATCAAATCACCATTACTAGCACCACTAGGCATATCACTTGAATTAACGGAGAGAAACCTAAACGTATCTGCGGCTGTTGTTCCATCATTGTATACTATTATGCCACAAGAATCAATCTTGGCTTCAACACTTAGATTATCATCTGTATTAAATAAATCAAAACCTGATATACTTTCAACATCAAAATCCAAAGAACCAATAGCCGCAGCAGCATTTACAATACTACCACTAGTATCTAATGAACCATTTGTGGTGGTAGGTAGATTGTTTACAGTGATTGTAGCAGTTCCCTTAGCCACTGCCGTTCCAGCAGTATTCGTGAAAGAGGTTAAATCCCCTGTTATCTGAATAGAGGCTTGGTCATAAACATCAGAAACTGCCGCAGTATTTGTGAAAGAGGTTAAATCCCCTGTGATTTGTATTGATGCATCGTCAAACATTGTTAATCACCAAAGGAATAGTAGAACAGTGTGTCACTGTAATTAGGAGTGAGAGTAGATTTAGTTAAGCATGGCTCAGAAGACTTGTGAAAAGCAATCTCATACAACTCTCCCATGAATTGTGTTGCCTTTCTATTCGCAGCATTGAGACTACCATCCTGTCCAATGTAGCAATCATTCGCATTCAGCCTGAACTTTCCAATGTTTACCTTTGCTCTTTTAACCAATTGATTATTGATGAAAAGTGAGATTGTGTTCTTATTGAATGACATTCCTACTTTCGCTATTTGCTCTAGATACAAAGCCTCTCTGTTTTGCTCAGTGTATATTGTAGAAGTTAAAGCGGTAGCATAAGCAGCAGAGAGAGTAATATTGTTTCCTGACACAGAAGAGACCGTTCCAATCAATGTTCCTGAATTATCGTAGATGCCATTCCCCGCACCAATACTATTCGCTTCACCAGCACTTACAGAAAATGTATTTCCGCTAACGTTTGATGCAGTCGTGCTTACTTGCTTCAATGAAGTATTAATACCATTGTAAAAACTAGGATTGTTAGCATCATAATACCCATGCATTGTTTTCTTAGAAACAAAAACAGGTGCATCGGTGTCAATTGTATGCGTTATCGGAGTTCCTACCGAGTCTGTTATTTCCACCACTAACTTATACTCTGCTGGCTGATTGAAGTTCGATGATGTAGTGTTCTGTAAATAGAACTTAAGATACGAGTTGGCAAACAACATCATCTTGTGTGTTCCTCTATTTGCACCAAAGTAACTCACGCTTTGATAATTAGAAGTGGTATTTGCTTGGTCATCTAGTGATAAGTTCGGACTAGGAGGAGTTTTCGTACTATCCAATCTTCCTTGACCGGATGACCTATGACCAATACCATTCACATCATAAGGAGTAACTATCGCCTCAATGCTGAATGGCCCTCCATAATCCCAAAGAGGATGTTTGGCCTCATCTATCGTATTACTACCTACTAAATTACTACTGTTGTAGTCATCATACTCTATCTTCAGATGACCATCACACATGACTGGAAATACCAATGCCCTTGTATCTCCTACATGTGTTGTTGTTGCCATTTCCTCACCTACAAATTGTTGATTGGATTCTCAGCGAGAACCTTAGCAATCTCAAACTCTAAGGTGAATTGGACACTATTGGGTTGCTCCCCTGAAAATGTAGTGTTGAATGAACGGATGAATCCTGCCATGCCGGGTAATTCATCTAATGAAGACACATCAGTAAATCTATCTGCTGGTGTTTCATCAATCAAATCAGAGATTCCAACATTATCTTCAACAAAATCGTTGGCGACTCTAATGAATCTCTCATCATATCTTCTATTATCAAATGTGAATGGTATCAATGGAAGTTCACTCATAGTCTGTGCTTCTGCATCGGCTGTATGATAATCAAAATTAGTGTTTAACCTACTTGGTATTAGTATGATTATCTTATTCAATGACTGGTCATCCTGTGCAGCACTGCTATCGACATAGGAATGTATCAGTTGTGCCATCTCAAATGGCGTGAGTATTCTCTCCTTTGCAGAACCATCGTTCTCACCTGTATCCTTTGATACTTTTTGATTTAATAGAACGCCATTCAGAGATACGGTCTTGCTCGCTATACCCATATCGAAAGCCAGTGTCTCGGACTTTCCTGTTGCGATTGCACCAAATGGAATAGGTAATGTTGGAACTGTCTTTTGTGTTCCAACTGAAATCTCATTGACGAAGAGAGGTATTCTATTGACTGCCCTATCTCCACCTATCTCTTCTCTTCTTTGTAGTTCCAACCAAACTCGAAAGTTTGTTCCTGCGTATGCTTCGCTTGTTGCCATTAGAATTTCACCACCGATGTTGTTGTTCTATTCATTCTTGAATTGATTTCTCTCGCTACCTTGTTTGCTATGTCTCGTATCTCAGCATCGTTAGCACCGACTCTTCCAGTCACTTGCACTGTGATGTTGTTTGTGACAGAAGAAGCGATTGCCTTTGATGCCGAGTTAGAATGCACTTGCGCTCCTCTTGGTAGTTGCACTAGTTCAGGGCCACGCTCACCAACAACAGCAAGACCGCTTTGGCTCACTCTTCCGCCTTCTGCTAATCCAATGAAGTTCTTAGCACTACTTAATGCTCCCCCGACTCTATCCTTGGCTGCACCAGTAACATCCATTGCTTCCTTGAACTTATCACCAATAAAATTACCAATTTGTTCAGGTAATCCGGCTAAAGTTGTTATTATTGTCGCAGCAAATATTTTTATTGCTGAAAGGTAGATAACAATGTTATCTAGATTCTTATAGATATGTTCTGCTAACTTCCACAACAACACAGCGAGTGCTCCAATTAATACTGCAATCCAACCCCCACCAAAGAATACAGCGAGGAAAGCCACTGCTGCAACTACTCTCATAACAACACTTAGTATTTTCAATCCTCCCCCTATGATAGCGGCTTCAACACTACCAGTTGCCTCGAATATAGCATCATATCCTGTTCTACCTAATTCAAGCAAATATGTCCCAATGCCAGCGAGAACTGCTCCTAGTGTAGCAACAATCAAACCACCTAAGACTGTGAGACCTGCTAACAGTAATTCACCCACACCCAAGACTACTTCCAGTATGTCACCTTCTTGAAAACCAGCCCATATTCTCTCTAATGCATCCTTTGCATCGGCTAATCCCGAAGAAACCATAGCCATTCCAATCGAGAATACTTCTTTCATTTTGTTAAATCCAAGAATTAACTCTTCTTTTGTTTCATCATAAACACTCTTCAACAATGTTAGAATTAACATTACAAGAAGTAAATATCCTGCGGCCATCACCATACTCCTAATAATAAGAACAATTCCCTTCGCTATTCTTCCTAGAAACTTAGCCATATTAGTCAAAGGCGTTGCAGCATATTCTGTTGCTTTTGCAATCTTCATTAATAGTTTTAGTCTCTTGAATTCTTTAATTTTCTCCGGTCCTTCTGCGGTTTTCAAGAACTTATTTCCTATCTGAAATCTACTACTCGAAATAGATGGGTCTCGTTCCTTTATTTTACTGTCAGGTTTCGCACCGAACTCTTTGAATTTTTTTTCCATTGCTGCTACTGGTCCGAACAGAGGGGTAATTTTTTCAGTTACTTTCTCAGATAATTCATTTACCTTTTCTGTTGCTGCAATAACTTGTTTTTGTGCTTTGACTTTATTTTTAACATTTTCAAAACCAATTTTTGAATATTTAGCAATATCTTTTGATAACTTCACAGTCAATGAGTTAGCAATAAGACCTTCTTTTCTTCTCCTTGCTCCTTTTGTAGCAGCCTTCTCTAACTTTTCTATGTCCTTTACTTGCTTGTCCATCAGTTTAGACATCTCTTTGAGAGCCTTGTTTTCATCTTGATATTGGAATAGCAATCCTCCGAATATCTTAGATTTTTTTCTAAGTGCTTGAAGTGCATTCTCTCTCGCTTGACCACTTGCGTTCTCAGCCAATTTTATGTTATCTTGTATTTTTTGTATTTCCTCTGCTTGGTCTGCAATCTCTGCATAGACCTTGAGTTGCTTTACTTCCTCTAGTCTTCTTCGCTCAGTCGAACTAGCCATCTCATTGAGAAGGATGACAGTAGCCTTGATTCTGTTCTGTACTCTCCAAAGTCCTGTTCCTGATATGAATCGAGAGAAAACCTCCCAATTCTTTGAACCCATTATTGCGTTTGTGCGACTTAAAGTGGCTTGCATTGTTTTCATGTTCTTTGCGCCATCTACAATGGCTCGGTCAATACCGTCAAACTCCTCACGGAGTTGTTTGATATCTTCCCTTGTGTCAGACATTACAAATCACTTCTTGCTTCCTTCTTTGATTGCCTCCGATTCCAGTCTCTTTATCTCTCCATGTATCTCTAACATGTCCTTAATTACTGATACTGGTGTATCATAAGCCTCCATAGGATTTATCGAGAAAGCAGAGCAGTAGGTGTAAAGCATAATCTTCATCCCAACCTCACTGCTAACCTTTCCCCCTTTCAAAGCCCTACGGATTAGTTTTCGTTTCCCTTATCATCTCCCATGACATCCATGAATGGATTAGGGAGTATGTCTTTCAATTGCGCCCCGATATAGGGATTGAGTCTAATTAAGTCAGTAGTAGATAGTTGAGGGTCAGTCTTCTCTACGAAGTTCTCAATCATGTATCTATACATCTTGTTCAGATTGATGCCCATAGTCTGTCCTTGTGCATCCATATCCATTACAGACGATAACGCCTGTTCTACCTGTAGCCAAGTTGGCTCTTTCACCCAAACTTGGAGGTATTCATCAGAGTCAGGGGCTATCCTAATCTGATGGCATTCGGTTGCTGCTCTTGCGAACAGCCTGTTCTTATCACTTACAATTTTTCTTTCTGTCATTTTTCTTTCCACCTACAAAACATACCAACAAACAAACGTGTTGGTGGAATTAAAAATCGGATAGCGTTACCTTACTTGGTCACGCCTCCTAATTACCTGTTGCTGAACCACCAAGCGTCTGTATTGCCCACTTTCCTGTGTAGGTAGCAGTAGTTAGAGTTCTTGCAGTTGCTTGAACCTCTACCTCTACTGGCCCTTTGTCTTCGGGGAAAGGAACTGTTACCGCATTAATGAGGTAATCAGCAAGTTGAATGTCTATTTCTTCACCAGTGTCTTTTGTGAACTTGAGTCTCAATGCACCAGTTGATTCGTTATCTGCTCTCATCTCATCCCATAGTTTGGTATCCGTAATCAACATTGTTAGGGACAACTCATATGTTCGCTGACCCGGCAAATGAGCAGATGTGATTTGCCTGTTGTAGTTGCCAATGAATCTCTGTGGCAATAGGTTGTTGTTGATTGTTAGAGAACCACTCTTGACTCTCGCCATAGATTGTCCAAACATTGTGATTTCTCCATCAGAAAACAAGAACGGATAGTTGTCTGCTAGAGTAGAACTAAAGTTGACCATTCCTCTGCCACCATCAGCGTTGTTTAACGATGTTAGAGATGCATTAGAACCAAGAGGGATGTATCCATCAGGAGCATCGAAAGCCCTTCGTGTTACCAAATCGAGTGATGTCTTGAGTTCCTGTCCTTCCTCAAAGTTCAGAGTAAGAGTGTTAACTTGACATCCAGTGAAGATTCTAGAATACATGTTCTCGTTAGGTGTTAATGAATCTAGTGCAGTGGTATTGCTTTGCCCTGCTTTTCTGTATGCCACATCGAGAGCGAAGGAAGGTAGGATGTCATCATCGGCTTCTGTGAATGTGTAGTTGAAAGTATCTCCACTGTTGTAGAAGTTGAATGTAGTCGCTGCCAAGTCTGCTCCTGAGTTGTCTACTTCAGGGAAGTTGTTTGCATCTACAATCCTGACAATGCGGTTTGTTGTCGCATTGAAACCAATACCATTCTCAGAGTTACTGTCTACTGCTCCTGAGTTGCTTCCTGTCATAGTAAACGATAGTTTACCAAGAGCATAGTAAAGCCAAGAGCCATTGTTTAGTGAGACATCAAGAGAGCCACCTGAAACAGTCTCTGCTCCCTTGTATTGGTAATCGAAATTCCTACCGCCAGCAGCAGCGAGATTCAGTTGTTTCATTTCTACCTCTACGCTAGGTGGAGTGAATGTATTAACAAGACCAAGCCAACTGTCTGATAGGATAGTTCCAGTCGAGGACTTGATTGGGCCATAAGCAGGTGCGCCAAAGGAAAGAACAGTAAAGTCAATTGTTCCACTGCTTACTGCACTTCCATTGCTGTCAGTAGGAGCAGAATCTAATGTGAGTGTAGTTGCAGTATTGGCGGTAACAGTTCTGTAAGAGGTTGCTACATTGCTCGTAGTAACTACTTTTGCAGTGCAACCAACATAGAGATTAGGGATGAGTTTGGTTACGCTTTGCTGACCACTGGATAGGGTTACTGTTGTATTACTTGAAAGAACTGCTGACTCAAAGAACAAATCCATTTCAGGACATAATCCTACTTGTGCGTTTGCTCCTACAAATACTTCATTACTTACCATTTATTTTCCCTCACAGTGTCGCTCTCGCAAATCTCTTTAGTTCAACCCCAATCTTATATCCCAATAGTCTTTTCCCTCTATCATTAGCCTCGCTTCTTGAAGTTAATCGTATTAAATCCGCATCTCCTAAAGTTGCCGAACTACTGTCGGCAGGTGTTGCATAGACAGTTGGCCTAAAAGAATTGTTCTCAAGGATATATCTTACAATCTTGTATAATGCCTCTAATCTATCTCTCGAAAACGTGTTACTAGTCATGTCTCTACGATGTAGGACACGGAGATGTAGAGTAAAAGAAAAGTTTTCGTTTCTCGCTGCATTGTCTATTGTTGGGTATGAAGTTGCTGAACTATCTTCAAAGACAATTATCACTGATTGAGAATCAACATCAACTCTTCTCCCTTCATTGGGTTCTATGGAGCGTATGTCAATGAACTTGGGTGTGGCATTGTGTGAATTTGAAATTTCACTAGCAGAAACTAACGCCGCAGCAGATGAAGACCAATTATCTTGTAGAAGTCTAATAATCAATGTCACTTCATCCATATTCTCAACTTCTCCTTTAGTTCTTTATCATACGCTTTGACAAACGCATCTCTAGCATTCTGCATAACCATTTCATCAGAGAAACTGATATCAAACCCAACAGAAACTGATATTTCTTTTAGAAGTTCATTCCTCTCTTGTTCCTTTTTTAGAATCTCAAGATATGTATTCTCTGCACTCATACTATCACGCAATAAAATGGATAATGTCTTTCTTTCCATTCAGTATCTTATTTGCCTCTTCCAATAGGATATCATGTTTGGTCTTCAAGTCTATATTAGAACCAGTCTCAGCAATCAATATTGAATTGTCATCATGTCGAATAACTTCTGCTGCCACTAATTTAGTTGTGGCATCATGTATAGTTGCAGGAACTCTCTTCTCTCCACTAACATAGGTTACACGAACAGAGTGAGAATGTAGGTATGGGTAGTTCTTCAAGAAGAATATCTTACCATCCTTACCTATCATCCAATAATCACCAAGTCTTCTTTGGTCTTGATGGTCAGTGAATTGTGTTACTGTTCCTACGGTGGAAGAAATAGTGCAAGCAGAGCCATCAGCACCCATCAATAAAGACGAAATAACAACTGTATCTCCTGCTTCACTATCTGTTGTGGCATAGAAGAAATCAGAAACATTCACTGTCGTATCACCAACAGCAGTGACAGATTTAGCAGCAGTTTCATTCGTGAACTTAGCAGTCTTGTGCGGGAAGACTTCATTGATTGCATCTGCTAATTGACTAGCAGTAGTTTTAGGCCCATAGTTATCGAAGAAGTCAGTTCCTTTCACTATGTTGAAGGTGTATGCTCCAACTCCTAGTGAGACAGTCCAAGAACCACTTTGAGGTGTAGTTGGAACTTTTATCTTAGCAGTAGCGGAAGCCAAGTCTACATATTCAGTGCCTTGCCATACTTCCAATCTTACAATCTTCTGAACATCAGGTCTTTCCAATTGCACAAAACCAACATAATCCTTGTATCTGTTTACAGGATAAGCACCCATTCTAAATGCCTCAAAGCCGTGAAACTCATGGTGATAAATAACGGGTCGATATGAGTGTCCAACAACATCATCAACTCTTTCCTCTGCTCTCTTGATTAGAGAACCTACTTCTGCAATTGAAGGAGTGGTATTGGCACTGAATGCTCCTATCTGCAACAACTGAGAAACATCTGTATGTGTTGTGTAGAATCCCCTACCTAATGTGTAGTTTGGGTTAATGTTGGTGAAATCACTTGGGGAGGATAGTTTCGACAATTAATCAACTCCTGAACTTTCGGCTCTTAGCCATGAATGTCTTAATGCCCTTGACTATTTCAGATATGCCCTTTAATCTGTCTCTATCTGCCACTATGAAAGCACCTTCTTCTGCTAATCTCAACTCTGCTTCTTTGTCAAATATGATAGTGTAGTCCAAGATATCTATCTTGTCTCTGCTTGTTTTTTCCTGTTGCTCAAGTAATTTCAAAGTAGCAGGTTTAATGGCAATCTCCAAAGACATCTTCCCCGTATCTAAATCTAAATATGTTCTAGTTAGTTCTGATAAACTAGGTTCAGTTGCTCTAGTTGCTGCATCTCTATCTTTAGTTCTTCTTGCTTTCATGAATGCAGAGTTCTCTAGAATATACTTAGTCAGTTTATCTAAAGTAGCATCATTTCTTTTGAGTGTTATTTCTCCTTTGATGTATTTTATTGCAGCATTTCTATCGGAAGGAGAAAGCCCGAATGTTTTTTGTTTCTGTCCGTCTTTGTATATGGTAAACCCTTTCAGTTCTTCTTTACCTTGATTGCCTATTGTAATTTCAGTATCAATGACAAACTCTCTACTATCAAGTAGAATTCTATTACCTACTTGAACATTTAACTTATCTTGTTCTTTTTCTTTCATTGGTATAAGTCGTATGTGTGCGCCAACATCCTCTATGGTTTTACCTTGTTCTAAGAATCCATCTTCTTCTAACAATTTCATTTGATACGCTTTCAAATCCCATGTATAGGTAACACTACTGTCAGTTGCCTCCGGCTCTAACATAAATGCGTCAATCTTATCCTCATCAAAAATACTCTTATCTTTGTCTAATGCGTTCATTAGTTTAGAAGGCTTAGAGCCTACTCCTTCGTATGTTTGACCTAGATAAGCAGGAAGTTGTAGTTGTTCAATAGTTACATTCTTTTCTCTTAAGTTACTAAGTATGCTATTTTCTTTTTCTGCACCAAACATCTCAAACAATGTAGAGCCTTCTACTTCTACCTCTACTGTTTCCCCTTCCTCATCCTTTACTTTCTCTGTCGTGGACTTCTTACCTTTGAGGTGGCCTTCTAAGTCTTTGATTGTTTCAACAACAGGCATTTGCCTTACTTTGTCAATTAAGATTTTCATATAATCTTCATATTCGTCAAAGTCTTCTTTAGTTTGAAAGTCCTCTTCATCTAGAGACATTAGAATTCTAAAGTTTCTTTTTACCTTCTCTCTAGTGAATGCTCCCTTGTTTTTTATGTGCTTTTGGAATATTTTCAAAACAAGTATTTTGAGTATGATTCCAGCATCGTTGTTAACAGTCAGAGATGCACCCTCAACCTGTTGTTTATCTAAGTTGAATTCTAACTTTAACCTATCATCGTTTTTCTTGCCGATAGTCAAAGTCATACATTAAATCCCGCCTATGCCAACCACTTTGCCCAAGCAACCCCTTTACTCAAAGCACCAGCCAATCCAAGACCACTAGTTGGTGGGGTGTATGATGGTTGACCAGTAGCAGGGTCTATCCAATATGGATTGTTAAATTGGTCGTATCCTGTCGGTGGAATAGGATAACCTGAACCATTGTTCATAGCCATCTGCTGCTGCATCATCTGTTGATTTATTCCTCCCATAGCAGGTGCGCCTTGTATGTTTGCAGGATTCATACCTTGTGGGTTGCCAACTTGAGGCATACCACCCATCTGTTGCTGCGGCATATCCTGTGCAGGAGAAGCAAAACCTTGTGACTCTAGGTATTGTTGTTTTGCCATTCTTCTTTGCATGATAACTTCTGAGTTAACAGCAGTTGCAAGTAGATTGACAATATCTAAATCGATGTTCTCTTGGGTTATAGATGTAAACTCACTTAATGAATCAGGGTGTATTTCTAAGTCTCCATTAGTGTTAGATACAAACTTCATCTTGACCAACATTTGACTGACTACTCTAGCCATGACATCTTCCATCATTTTCTCGAATGCACCAAGGAATTGTTCTCCGTGATATTGGAAGAACTCTTCAACATGATTTTCTTGTAAAGTTAAGAGATTATTTGTCATCTTAAATTGCGATTGTCCCATTGTATTCATTTGCGATGATAACGCAGAGTTGCTTGTTCCGAACAGACCCATCAGTTCCCCTCCTCCGGTGTGGTAATCTTAACGCCTTCGGTCAATAAAGATTTAATTCTAGCAGACATAGCAGCGTTCTCTATCATCAAACCATAGAGTCTTTCTTCTTTGGATGAGTTAGCATTGACAGGAGGTTGTATTGACCATCCTAGAGATGTCAAGGAATTGATATCCTCTTGTTTCAATTGAGTGATTGGGCCTGACCTAACTAAGTTAACTGGATTCAGACTCTTAGCCGATGGAATGTAAGCACTGAAAGAAAGACCGTGTTCCTCCGCTAGTATTTGTTGCTCTAGCATTTCATACTGCATGTGTATCGCTGCATGTTTCTCACAATATGTCCCTCTCATTGGATATCCCTTGCGAACCTTATGCAGTGGAAGTGGAGGTCTTCTATTATCATCTGCTGTCCAAAACTTCTGTGTTCCGCATATCACACATCTATCTTTGAAATTGTATTTGAAAGAATAAGGTATTTTGAGGAAAGTCTTCTTCTCAGGTTTCAAAACTTTTATGATTTCTTTCAATTGTTTCTTTGGCTTTAACGACTTATATTCGTAAGCCATTATTGGCCCTGCTGCTCTTGCAGCAGTTAGTCTATCCATAAATGGATTAGTTCCTGCATTCACTGTTGCGTTAGTTGCTCCTATCAAACTAGGAGGATTATATTGCATTGACATTTTCTGTTTCTCCTATCAATTTAGTCTACCCTACGGTCAGACCTGACTAATCTGACGTATCAGTAGTCTTTTATCATTGTTAATACTCCACGATAAACCATTTCAGAATCAGACTTGGCACTTACGATGTATTTATGGCATGGTATTCCTGTTTCATTCAACTTTTGTAATCCGGGTTTGAATGAAGCAAATATGGGATGGTCTTCTATTTTCCCATTGTGTGGATACTTATCCTTCCATAAATCATACTTGTTTGCCCAAAGGCCAACAGCCAACGGATAATCATGGTCTTGTTTCTTCTTCTTTCTACCACCAATAGTCCAATATGGATTACAGATAGTATCAACAAGGAAAGTCCAAGATAGTTGTTGTTCAATATCATAATGCTTGTCTAGATGTCTATCATCAAATAGGAATATGACATACTTCACATGTCTTCCTCTCATGTCTCTGACCCATTCTTCCCAATATACAGTTTGACCACCAATATCGGCAGTCTTTACAGTATGTGCATCACCGTCTAGTTTCACGAACTTACGAGTAGCCCTATGTCTGCCAACAGTTCTTTTCTGAATATCAGGAACTTCCCCTCTAGTCATCAATTGTCGATGTAGAGTAGTCTTACCTGCTTTGCTTGCTCCATATATACCGAAATTAATAGCATGAAGGCGATTATACAACTTGTTCATTGCTTCTACCATAAGTATAGCAAAACCCGCCATTACCGACATACCATCACCTCACCAGTGAGTCGGATGTCGGAGAGCATTAAAATTGTTGAGAAGTTAATGGCCGCCCCACAGAGAGGATAGTAAATGCCATCCTCCTGAGAATAGATTGAATCCAAACACTGCAACTGCATGTCCTAAGAAGAAAAAAGCAATGGATGAGATTGTTCCCCAAAGCCAAAATCTTGCTCGTAGAAACCACACATCAGCAGAGTGCGCTCTTTGTAGGTCATAGGCAAGGGTAGACTCATCCATTCCGAATAAGATTTCACTTACCATGTTCCTCACTCGTTAAACCCTGTTAAGAACGTAGGGCTAACAGATTGAACTTCTTGTTGTGGGACAACATTCTGCATTATTGGCATTGTGTTGTCTCCATAGACCATTTGCCCTGTTGAACCAAATTGTTGTTGGAAACCGATGAAAGACTCTCGTACTCTCTTTCGGTTTTCTTCATCTCTTGCTTTCCTATTCCAGTAGCCATTGATTTGTCGTTGCAGAAGGAAGTCTTCTATGTAGTCATTTACGAATAGGTCGAACAGTGCTTTCAATATCACTATGCCACCAACGGTAAGAACTCCAAATATGATAGCCACAGGATAAGGACCGTAAGCCCCTACAAAGGTAGAACCGTATTGTGAAAAGAAGTATACGTTTACACCGCTTACTGCTCCCACGAAGAGAACAGTCATGATTAGTCTAGTATCAGTGTCAATGCTTGGCATATAACCACCTCAAGCAAAGTTGACAGAACAAGTTCCTGTGCCTGTAATCTGAACATAGATTCCATTGGCTACAAGAACGCCATGCAAGTCTTGCTCAAGTGTCTGAGCAGTTCCTCCTGCATGTAGAACTAGTCGGGCAACCTCCTTCTTGCCTGTTGTTGTGGAGTTATCACTGTCCCAAACCTTGACAGTCATTACAGCGTTTGCTGTGGATGTAGCATGGACACTCATTATCTTAGCATGGTGCTTTACTGCTACTGTGCTTGTTGAAAGAACACCAGTAGAGTTGCAGGTCGGACTTGCCATTACTCAGCCCCCGACATCCTCTCTACCAAATCTGCTTTCTTTCCTTCAGTTGATAGTCCTCTTTCCTCAAGCATCTCCTTGAGTTCTTTCACTGTGTATTGTGAGTAATCAACAGTTTCCTCAACAACCTCTTCAGGTTCTTCCTCTACTGCTGGTTCTTCTACGGGAGTCTCCTCTACGGGAGTCTCTTTGATTAGGTTAGGTATGAATGATTTCTTTGCCGAAGGAAACAAAGCAGCCCTAACCGCTTTTGCATCTCCCTCTACGTCAAACTCTTTCTTGAGTATATTGAGTAAGTATTCATTCAATGTCAGGATGTCTGAGGAATCAGAAGCATCTAATTCTACTAGAAGTCCTGAATCTCCTAGCATTCCAATTGCTACTCCTAATGGAACAGCAGTTTCCTCTTGCGCTGTTAATGCGTATGTCTGACCGCCTCTTCGTAGTTGAAGAGGGCCAGTTGCTCTGTGTTTTGTTAACTTTACTTTCGCCATTTTGTTCACCTTTTATTGTGGTAGTAACCCCTGCCCCATCTTAGGGGCAGAGGCCACTACTTTACGTTATCACTTAATCCTTGTTGTTTCAGAGATTACCATAGACACGGACTCTAACCATGCCTTCATCTCCTGTACCGGACTGTTGTGCAGCACCAGTAGACAGGATAAGTTTGGCACTTGTTCCTGACTCGTATGCTCCTGCTGTGCTGATTACGGCTCTAGCACTGTGTCCAATCTCCTCTACACCAGTCACAAGGACACAGTGTAGGGAAGACAGACCCAATGAAGCAGCAGTCAAGGTGATTCCACCTTGCACATATGCAGTGATGTTAACAATAGCATCAACTACATACTCGTCACCTAAAGCCTTTGGGGCAGTTACGCCCTTATGGTCAGCAACTAGAGTAACTGCGTGTGTCACCCCTAATCACCTCAAGCACTCTTGATGTTGGTTATCTTTCCTTGACCCTTGAAGAACGAACATCCGGTCTCAGCCATAGTTCGATACAATCCTTGGTTTCCAAGTTTACCAACACCGAATGGGTTTCCACTAGTGATACCATCCTCAAAGTATTGTGTAGGCTTCATAACTGATAGCCACAGATGGTCTGTGTCCAGTAGAAGTATGTCGCTCAACTCGTTGGTTGTGTTGCTACCAGTAGATGGCATGTCCTTGGTTGGGATGATTGGGATGTCATAGTATGTTGCAACTCTGAATCCAACTTCTGCGCCTTTTACACCACGAACTCCATTGTGGGAAGGAACAATCTCCTTCCTGTCCATGAATCGCTCTTGGCTTTGTAGTAGGTCAGCAAGGTGCTGAACAGTATCGTATCCAGTTAGGATAACTTTCGGGTTTCCACCATTCTGCCTGATTCTTCTAATCATGTCGTTAAGCATGGTTAGTGTCAGAACTCTAGCATCACCAGCAGCGTATCCGTCACCGAAGTCAACCTCTGCATCCAAGAAGGAAGCAGAACCAGTTGCAGCGTTACTGCTAATGGAAACAGTTCGGGAAGTACCGAATAGTCTTACTACATCAGCAACAACAGCAGAGTTGTCTGCGTTGTTAGCACCAGTATCCAATAGGTTTGCGTTATACATAGCAGCGATTTCACCAGCAGAGGAAACAATCTTCATTAGAGAAGTGTAGTTTCTCTCGATGTTTGATGCTGAACCATCATCATATCTCTCAAGAGGCATTACTAGCATCTTGCTTTGTGTTTCTGCGTGTAGTTTACCCATGTCCTCACGAACAATTGCTCTGATGTCACCGACACCATCATCAATTGCAGCAAGTTCCATACCAAGTTCCGAGAACTCAAACAAGTGAGCAACGGTCTTTGGACTGACGTATAGTTTCTCATACTGAGGAGCGATTGCTGGAATATCGTTTCCAGTTCCTAGTGTTGCGTTTTCACCAACACCACCAATCTTGTCTGCTCTTGGGGTATCTGAACCTTCATTACCAGTTCCAATACCGAATGCAGAACCTGAACCACCTTGCGCTCTGTTCTTGAGGACTCTCCATCCACTGGATGTGTATGGCCTCTTTGCCAGCATAGCAAGAGGGTTAACCTCTTGGTTTAGCATTGACCATACTTTCTGTCCGTAGAGAACGTTGTATAGGTCTCCTAACCCACTAGCAGCAGAAAACGGGTTGCTTGCTGCATCGTGGGGCGTTCCGAAACCACCGACAACACCAGCAGCCTTCAACAGAGCATTGCCCTGTGCGCCAGCGTATCCGTAGGTGGCTGCTTCTAAGTCTTTTACTGTGTTAATATATCCACTCATTTTAGTTCACCTTCCTTGCGAGGTTGTGTATGTCTCCCCATGACATCTCAGCCAATGCGTCAGCAGTGGTTGGGAATCCTTCAGGTAGAGAGAAAGCGACTTCTGTTGCTTTCCTAATCTCATCATCTTTTGCGGTAAGAGATTTGCGTAGTTCTGCAAACTCTTCTTTGAGAGCCGCTACTTCTGCGGAAGCATCGTATTCTGCTCTCTCTGCTTGTGATTTCTTAACCTCAAGTTCAGCAGCGAATCTGTCAGCGAATTGCTTCGATAGGTTATCGTAAGCCATTGCTTCTAGTTGCTCTGCTTTGTATGCTTCGTATGCTTTCTCAACATTCTCAGCACTTAGGTCAAGAGTAGCAAAGTCAGTTCCTTCTAGACCTTTTGATACAGATAGTGCAGCAGGTGCAGCCTTTGGCTTACCGCCACTTACTACTTCTTCTCCTGCTTCGTAGTCTCTTGTTGAATCTTCATCAAGAGCCTTCTCTTCCATCATATCAGCAGACTCTACTTCCATAGTCTCTACCTCTTCTTCTTCTTTCATCGTTTCATCTTCTTTTTCGTACATCTTCATGTCTTCTTCTTCCTTAGTTATCGAGTCTGTGCCAGTCACTTCTCGGACTTGTGTTAGCAAGCCGTTAAGTTCTTCCAACGCTTTCTCTAATTTTTCCGTCATTTTTTTACCTCCTTTCGCTTTCAAAATGTCGAATTTCGCTTCAGGGTTTATTCCTTTTTCACATATAGTAACTTCATGCAACTCTAAGTTGTCAATCTCGTTGTATTCCCCGTATTCCTCCGATTTCCTTTCTCTCTTTGATATCGCCTGTCCACCGATACTAAAGGAACGTAGTGTGCCTTTTCTGATTCCTCTGTTGATTTCTTTTGCCTTTTCTATGTCATCTCTCATTTTGATAACTACATAGAATCCGACACCATCTACACCTGTCTTGTGTAATGTACCATTGGAATCACGGTATTGCTCTATCACCTCTCCTACCTGAACGTTGGAATGATTTGACATGACATTTCGATAAGACTTCTCGCTCATGAAATCTTGAACTGCTTTTTCTAGTGCTTCTAGTGTAATCAAGTCATTTTGCTTGTCTACTATCTCGATGGATGCATATCCTCCGATTACTAGATTATCTGACTTGAGAATAGTGAAATCACTAGCACTCTCCTGTCTAATCAATACCTCCTGTTCAGCAAACACTCACCGTACCTAAACTTCTTACTATATGAAGTAGGTGGTTATTCAGGTAGTTCTAAATTACTAAACTTGTCTTTGGTAATGTCGATAATACCTTCATCAGAAGAGTCATCTAACATTTCTTGTTTCTTGCCAGTAAAGACTATCCACGACTTCTTTTCATCTAATGGGACAACCCTAAAGTGTATTCGAGTTTGGAACTTGTCTCCTTCCATTCTATATTCATGATACCCATCTCTCTGAACTCCAAAGATAAGTTCCCCACTATCTATTACTTTCGTGCTATCTACTTTCTCTGAAACCATTGCAGGGAATTTGCCTGATTTACCAAACAAGTCAAAGATATCTTCAGGCTTATCTAAGTCAATCAACCAAGCCATCTTGTCTTTCTCTGTCATGATGACAAAATCTAAGTTACCATCTTCACGCTGACGAATCTCAAACTCTCCTGTTAGTTCTGCATCCTCATCCTTCTCTATGTTTTCAGGAGAAACATCAAACTTGTTTGGTGAAAGGAAGACAAAGGCATCTTGGTTCTTCATCCATGCCAGTAGTTTCTGTGGTTTACCTTCAAAGATTTCATCATAGGCATCCCCTTCTGTGATTCTCAACTTCTCTTCTAGGTCATCGAACTCCATAGCCTTTTGATTCTCGTCTATAATTTTCCTAATAGCAACTCTAAGTTTCGTCTTCCTAGATTTCATTAGTTTCTCTAGTTGTCCCTTCCACTCATCCATATTGTAGAGAGCATTCTTCTGCATGAGTGAATCACCATCAAAACCATAGATTGTGAATCCATCTAAATCATGCTTGCAGATTATCCCTGCTTCACCATGAACATAATCAGTTACAATATACTTCTTGATTTTTTTCTTATCCTTCTTTTCTCTCTGTAACTCTGCTATGACTGTAAGAGGATTCGCCAAATCAGAGGGTTTGATGAATGGACTCTTTGGCATTAATGCTTTTTTGGTTTTAGTTGCCAATTGCTCTAGAGTTTCTAATTTGTCAGATTCTTCTACTTCAGGCAACTCTATCACTTTAGCAGAATAAAGACTGAAACCCTTACCCTTCTTATTCACTTCATCTACCTTAACTCGAATTATATCTCCAACTTCAACCTCTACCTTTGTGTTCAAAGCCTTACCAACAGGGAGATAGTTCTTATCATCAAGTTCTACGGTTTTCATCTCTCTCGTTTGTTCAGCAGTCAATGGTCCTATTCCCATTGTGTAGGAATGTAGGCCACTCTTTGTTTTCTTCACTTCTAGAACAATCACATCCAAGTCCACGAACTTCTTCCACTTAATCCACTTCGGGTTCTTCTTCTTACCCATGTAGTAAGTTGATTCTATATCCTTGATTACAACCCCCTCTGATGTTGGCATCTCCATTATCTTCTCTGCATACTCTCCTACTTCTTTCATAGAGTCAGCAATTCTAGTATCCTTCTTGGATGGGAAGGCTAGTTCTTCAGAAGAATGCTGCGAGTATTGATAGAACATGACATTGATTCTCTCTCTTAGAGGTTCATCCATCATGTCCTTTCCTTCGTGTTTCATTACATCGAATACATGCGCTCTTAATTTTGTACCATCGATTTTCTTTTTGAATATGTGAGTGATTACACTTGCTCGGTGTAGTGCCTCATCTCCTTGAAACAATAGGAGTTCTCCATCTAGTATACAATCCCCGATTCCTTTCTTACTCATCTTCTCTACTACTTCGGGACACTTATCAGTTATGTCCTGCTTATTGTAAGAGTATATCTTGACATCGCTGCCAGTCTTGTGAATCTGTATTCTCATTCCATCATATTTCTCTTGAACAATATATTCTCCACTAAATCCCTTTATGTCCTTCATGTCATCTAATTCAAAGATTCGATACATCGGCTTGTTCGGAATGATAAAATCGATGTCTTCCTTCTCCTCTTCAGACTTTGCAATATCAACTTCCTCTAATGCATTCCATTTCTCATCAGAGTAACTGCTGTTGTATACTTGTTCCAACAACTCAAAGGCTTCCTTGAATTTTCCTTTCACTCTCTTGGAGTCTTTGTCATCACCATAATGCTCTATGACATACAAAGGTATGTCCTTCTCCTCCAAATCTAATCCCATGAATCCTTGAGTTATCTCATCAGGCTTTAGTTCGGCTTCCTCCCATGCTTTCTTAGGTAGTGCATTTGAATGGCTTCTCAATGCATAGTGAACAAACGAAGCAAACACTGCTTTGTCTTCTAGTAGGATATCGAGAACCTTATCTCCAAGTTGTTCAGAAAAGGGGTCTGATGCTCCCTTTGACTCGAATCTCATTTTCTTAATGTCTTCATAGATTCTTCTTGCAAGTAGACTTTCTGCATCGAATGCCTTGTCATCGAATAGTTCCTTCTCAGTAACGTATTCCTTGAGTTCTTTTGAGAACTCGCTTAGGCCATCATATTCTTCACGAATAGATTTGACGGTCTCTTTCCATTTCTTACCGTATTCCTTCGGATTCTCCTTTGCAGATAGATATGCATAGCGCACTCTCTCAAAGAAGTCTAGGACTCTTTTTGATAGAGCCTTAGTTTCCTTTTCAAAGGATACGCCTGATGTAGTCATACACCCTCAAAACCTTCTGCTCATTGGTGGCTTATCTGTATCTTGAGATGGCTGTCCACTGGTTGTTAACATAGTTAGTTTTTCCACTTCTTTAGTTAGGTTATTTGTAATCAGAGTTGCTGCCTTTCCAGTTGCTTCCTTTAGAGCCTCTGCAAGTTCACCTATTCGATTTATAGAAGCATTCATTTCTCCACTTGTTATGTCTCTCGTTTCCTGCTCTGCCATTACTTTTAGTAAATCATCCACAGCCGTCAAGATGGACTTCTTCATAGTTCCATCATTGACCTTATCCTCCTTGCCTTCGATATTGCTTAACTGAGGCATCTTCTCCTCAGAAGGATTCTTCTTGGGTTTCTTGACCTTCATCTCTTCTCCCATGACATTCTCATCAAGTTCTAATGTGCCAAGATGCTCTGCCTCTTGTAGAATCTCCTTTGCTTTTAGTATTGCTAGTTCCACCATTTTCTCTTCTTTCGTAACTCTTTCCGGCATTAATCTCACCCCATTTTCTCCGTCATCTTGCGAATTTCATCCCAAGACATATTTCCACCATCAGGAACTTGTGTGTTTCCTATTGATGGTATTGGAGTCTCACGAACAACGAATCCTGACTTCATCAGTATGTTGTCCTTGTTGTATACTGCTTGCTCTAAGGCATTCACCTTATTCACAAGTTCTTTCATCAGCAATAGCATCTCATTTTCTTCTTCTTCTTTACTCATTTTATTCACCTACGCATTCTCTTTTCTTCATTTAGATTTCTAGTCGCTCTGTCTATCAAACTTGGAGAAATCTTACCAGTAACAGTTTCAGGACTGCCTTTCTTTGAATATGACATGCAAGTTGCTGCTCTTGATAGATTGACTTCGGGAAGTGTGCATTTTCTCATCTCGTTGTATTGACAATCAGTTGCTTCACAAATGGATATACGACACTCTGCTTCCTTTCTCATTTCAGCAAAGTCATCTCCATCGATGTCTCCATCTTTATCTTTGTCAAGTTTCTTCTGACCACCTACTAGTGGCTTCTTCTTAACTATCGCTTCCCAACTCATTTCAATACTCTCCAATAGATTCATACTCATTTCTAACATCTTCTTCAGCGTGTTCTAAACCGACTGTTGGAGAACCTAACGTTTCTAAAGGCATATCAGGGTGTCTTCTTAATTTACTAATCATCTCCATTATTTTATCTGCATCATTAATTGGGTCTAGTTTATACAATGGCCTAGTTAGTTTTGTAAAGAGTCTAGACCATCTACTATCGCTACCATCAGAATATTGTTCATAATTATATTCTTCATAACTTTCTCATCCACCGAGCCAATCTTTCCATAATTCTCTAATCATTTCTTCCATTGGAGGATATTGTTTTTCAACCTTCAATATATTTTTCCAAGTCATTTCTTCTCCTCCTTCTCTCCTTTCGGATATGCAACAGTTCTGATTTGGTCATACAGTGTTTGATAGTCCTTGCGTAATTCCGCAGCACTTGCGAGTATGTCTAGGTTCTTCTCACGGAAGGATTTCATTTTCTTTGTGAGTGCTTTATCTGATTTTACTAAATCGAGTTCTTCCATCTCTTTAATGACTTCTTCTAACTTCGTCATCTCTTGTCCCATGTATTCTGTTGGTTGTGTAGATTGAAGAAGTTTCTTTATTTTCTTCTTCTGTTTTGGCTCAAGTTTCTCAAGGAATTCTGATGCCTTGAGTATCTCCTGCCATGTCATATGATTGTCTCCTGTGTATGCTTGGTTAATCTTTCTTTTCATAATCTAGGCTTCTTCTAGTGGTTTTATCGCCATCTTTTATCTCGAATGAGTAGTTTCCTATTGTAACGTTGATGAGTTGTTTCATTTTCTTATACACCTTGTCAATCGCAGGGTCTATCTGATTGTTATTTTCTGTTCTCATACTCCAAACTTGTTCTAGAACTCTTTCTGCTACGTCAAGTAACTTACTTACTTCATCACCATATACCACATCGAAAAACTCAATGTTGTCATAGACTTTGCTTGCTTCGGCAGATTGCTCCTCTACATATTTCCAGTTTACGTCTTCGGCATCCACAGTGCCGTCTGCTTTCTGAACATTCCCCTCTTGCTCATCTTTGATTTTGTCTAGCATTAGAATGACTTTCCTAAAGAATTTCAACATTGAATCAGGGGTTCTAGGTATTCTATCCAAGTCAATTGCATCTGTTTCTCGCAATAGAATGTTGAGTTCTCTCAGTTTCTCTTTCGTCATCTGTGGTCCTGCAAGTAAATCTCTAGGCATCTCTGCAACTCTCTCAAGGAAATCTTGCAAGACATCTAATGATTCCTTACCATTGTAGTCTCTTTCTATTAGGTTTGCAGTAATATCAAAACCAACTGCTTCGGCATCTCCTGAGATTTCTATACCTGTTGGTTTAACAAAGAATACATCTAGAAGTTTAGGGTCTGCTTCTTGATTCACAATACTCTGATACAAGTCGTTTATTTTCTTAGCACTGGTATTTCTAGGTCTCATGTAAGATTGGGTGAACTTTCGTATTAGGTCTTTTATCTCATTAGAAGTAATATCAGGATTAGTGCTGAATTGCTCTAGTATTGAAGTCCAAAGGCTAACGGTTCTAGCCTCTGCTATTCTTCTCTTTTCCTTCATCTCCTGTCTGATTTTCTTATCTCGTTCACTATCCTTTACTTCACGTTCTTTCTTTCTTTGCTTTCTGTCAACTAGTTCTTGTCCAGTTGCACCTTCTCGCAATTTACCTGATTCAGTGTATTCAGAGTCTGTTTGGACAGCCCCTTCATCATCATCCTCTTCCTTTTTAATACGCAAGATATCCATAAAATCCTGCGCCATCTTAATCATCCCCAAGGATTGTTAGGTGTTTTAGGTCTCTTCCTCTTAGGTAATAGAATTGCATCAGGAACATCTGCTGTGTCAGGTGACTTCTTCTCAACAGTAGTTGTTGGGTCTATACCACCTACTGAGAAGTCTCTGTTTTGTGTTGCTTCTCTTGCATGATGTGCATATTGTTCTGCTCTTGCATTCGCTAGTTCTTTTTCCAATTCTCTTACTCCTTTTTTCTTCTCTGTCATTGTCTCACCACAGTTTTTTACATGCTAGGCACTTGGGGGTAGTAATTCTACCTTTACATTGGTCACAGTTATGCCTTGCTCTGTAATTTTTTCTTCTAGCAGGGTTTCTATGTGTTCCTCCGCCACGATTCTTACCTTCCCTCTTGTAATTACCGTAGCCTTTAGCACCAGCATGAATTTTCTTTCCTTCATGAGTTAGCATCATTATCTTCTTGCCTTCTCTGTCCGAAGGATAGACAGTGCCTACTCGCATGTCTTTCTTGTCCTTCTTGACAATGGTAAACCAACTCATTTTACTCAATCCTCGTTGTATCTTTACTTAGATGGCGAAGCACTTTTTCACTTAATTCATATAGATGATACAGTTTCTTACTTTCGCCTTCTACATGTTCCTTTCCTGACATTAAAGTTCCATCAGGGTGTTTGTGAGTTTCACCTGTCCATTGCTCACCATCTTCAAAGAAGTGCCTCTCTCCCTTTCCTTTCTTTACCATAACTACTGCCCCATACTTCTTGCATGGGTCTTCACCACATCCACAATGTTTCTTCACTATCTTTTCCCATGTCATCTTTTTCCTCTCCTTCTCTTGTAATCCTTGCAAGCAGAACATGTTGGTCTACATCGTTGTTTAGTTCCTTTAGATGCATCCTTTCTTCCACAAGGTTTAGTTCCGGGTTCATCGTCTTCACATGATTGACAAGAAACCCAACCTTTTCCTTTATTTCTCTTAAACCAACCATGTAATTGTTGTCGTTGCTCTAAATCAAATTCTCCCTTCTTAACTGAGTTTCCCCAATTAGAAGCACCAACTTTTCTACACTGCACTAATGCACCTGAAGCATACGCAGAAGGCCATACCTTGTATCTACTTCTGACCTTGTGGTAACATGCATCTTTCTCTTTCTTTAATTCCTCAAACCAAAGAGTCATGTTCAACCTACTCTCCTTTCTGTTCTTGAATCAACATTCTCGTTACCTGCTTCTCTAGGTAATCCTGTGAATCTCTTGTCAGGGCCAGTTTCCATAGATGGTTTGTTTCTTGTTGCAGGTGGATTCTCTTGCGGTTTACTTCCAGCCATCAATTGCTGTTCTTGCAACTGCCCTAATTGACTTGCATCGATATTACTTCCTGCATAAGGGTCAGTCTCTACGTCTTCTGCTCCCTCTTCCTTTGGACCTTGTTCGGGTTTTGGTTCGGGTTTCTTGAAAGTAAATCTTCCCTCGTCATCCATGTCAACCTCGAATCCTAGATTCTTAATTGACGCTGCTACGTTGACTTCTATCTCCCTCTTCCTGAGTTTAGCAATCTCATCCTCTTCTTCGGAAGGCGGTAGTTTCAACTGCCAATCTGTGATTCCAAACTCCTTTGTCATGAATGGGAATACATACTCATTCCAAATTGTCTGAGCCATTTCAACTGCTCTGTTAGTAACTAATATCTGCATACCCTCGTTGTTTAATCCACCACTAGCAGAGTTGTCTGCCATGAAGATTTTACTAACACCATAGAAAGCAGCAATCCTATCTCTCAAGTCTTCCTTGACTTGTATGTAGTCCATTTCTTTTAGACTATCCATGAACTTTACCCATTCAACTGCACCTGCTTTCCCTTCACCTTCGATTCCCATAACTGGAATGAAATGTGGGTCTTGCTCCATCTTTTCTTTGACACCACGCCAAAATGACTTCATGGATTCCATGTTTCTAGTTTGAACTGCAAGTATTCCTCTTGGCATTCTAGCCTTCGTGTATGAAGAGTTCACATAATTTTCCATAGCAATCAAAGTAGTAATGTGATTCCAAAGAGTCATGATTGGTGATTGCCCATACAATCTTGAAGGGGCATACTTACTGAAATGAAGAACTTCTCCTTCGGTGAAATACTGTTCCTTACCATTCACTCTATTTACATAATGAATAGGGTGTAATTCAGAACCACAATTTTCACAGGAGTCTGTCATTGAAGTGCTAATGAAGTTCCTGTGATTCAAACAAGTAAATCCTTGATTTCCTCGCTCACCATTTTCATCAGCGTATATGTGCATAGTAACAGGGTCGCCACGATAAACTTCCTTTATTCGGTGCATACGAATATCTCCGTTTCCGTCTACAAAATATTCCTTGACCATCACCATGTAGGCATCATCCATGATGTTCAAGTCGTCTTCCATTTCTTTCAGAACATCAACGAACATCTGCTCTCCCTTGTTCACATATCCGTCTAGTAATTTCTGTATGTATTTGAGTTGGTTTCTATCCGGCTTTATCAGATTTGAACTTCCACAGTCTACACATTCTAATGTAGGCTGTTTGTGTTCTCTACCACAGTCTGCACACTTAGCAGTGAACTTCTCTTCCCAAACATATCCTCTCCTGAAAATTTCATTTTTCAATTGTGTAATGCATGTTCTAGCAATTACAGATTGATATGTAACATGATAGATTATTGGTGCTGTTATCAGATAAGAGGTATCTTTCTCTTGGATACCCGGATTGTATATCGTTCTGTCTTGGGGCTTCGGTGTTGTTCTGCGAGTTAATCGCTGAAACAAGGTGGGTCTTTGTTCTTCTACCATTTTTAGTCCTCCTTATTTTTAAGAACGGACTCTAGTTTGTCCATCTCTCTTGTCTTGTCATTGTCATAGTATTTAGTAACACTATCAATGTCAATTTCATATTTGCCGAAATCATAGTTCTTATCGTCTTTATGGTTTTCATATTTCATTAATTTGAATAATTCAACCTTTCTAGCATTGTACCAGTCTGCTTTCTTATGGCTCTTTTTCATCCTGAGTAACTCTACTAATATCTCAGCATTCTTTTTCTTCAACCTAAAGAAAGGCATACACTTACTCAGTATCTCTCCCACGTCTTTTCTAGAATAGAAGTTTAGTCGATTGATTGGCTTCGTGTCTTGTGGAGATTTTTGGTCTAAATGTAGTCTGCCGCAACCTAGAGATTTATGCATCTCTATCATGAAAGCCTTACCTCTATCACCAGTAGCGACTAAACCAACTCTAGGATTGTGGTTTTTATCCATAGTGATATAGCCATCTGAGTCAATGAATGCAGCAGTGTAAGCATAGATGTCTTTCTTGATGTCATCACTCATCTTGTATAGTGCGCCATCTACATTAGTTACATTACTCGACTTGGCTAACTTTGCTATCATGCTTGGTGAAGATTTCTTGAAGAGGTTCTCAGGTAGTCTTTCATGCACCTGTCTTGCAGAGATTCCTTGTTGTTCACTAACAAGTTTTACAATATGTCTCTTAATGAGTTCCTTTGGTCCTAAGTTCACAACGTATTTTTTGATGTGGCTCTTTACTTCTCTCTTACTGTTTGTCATATCCTTTGACAACTTAGCAAACTCTTGTCCATAGGCCATGTCATTTCTATCGAGTCTTGCTTCCCAATATTTACATAGAGAATCGATGATATCTCTACGAGTATCTCCATCATGTATCAATGACAACTTGATGATGTTCTCTTCTGATAGAGTCATGTCCTTGAGAGCAGGTTTGTATTTGCTAACCCAATATATCTTGTCAACACTTTCGTCAAGGTGAGAGGAGTATGCGTTAATGAGATTGTCAATCGATTTTGTTACTGATATCTTAGGTTCACCTTTCAGTGTTCTACGATAGTTTCTCAGTTCTTTTATCATCATTGGAATGTCTTTACCTTCTATCTCATACTTCTTCAAGTCGTTTCTTATTGCTTTTCGTGCTTCACTTAGACCAACATTATAATGTTCTGCAAATCTTTTTTCCACTTCAACATGACTGCCTAGTGGTTGTTCACGCAGCCATTGGCTTTTGAGAGATTCTGTGAGTTCCTTTTGTCTCTCTTGGAGTTCTTCTTCTTGGTCAGCGAGTTCTGCTGCTTCCCTGAGTTTGTCTCCCTTTTCTCCCATTCTTTCACCTCAAAAGTTGATACCCATGACACCGGATACACTACGCCGAGTAGTGATAGGTTCATCAAAGATGTCCAAGTCATCTAGTAAAATGAACTGACCTCCTGTTCCTTGTGAAGCAGCATTAGCAAGTGCCAAACTCATAACCAAATCGTCATGTGCGCCTACTCCCTCAAATCTTCCCGATGATGTTATTGAGAACATGGATAACTCCTCAATCAATGCACCAGTAAGTCTCCTACTGGCATTGTCACCATACGGCATAATTATCTTCTGATTCTCGATGTTCATTTGAAGATTTAGAATTATCTCTTGTTTCTTCTTTCTAGTAGTGTTGAAGTCCCTGACATTCAAATCTGTCATGTTCTTGAGTTCCTGTGTGAATGCCTTTGCGAATGTGTTAGTCTCAAAGAGAATCTCCTCCGGCTCAAACACCTTACCAATCAAACGTATTTTCTCGATGTTTTCTCTGAACTCTATGTTCTTCGCTCTATCAACATGAACAATTGCTTTGTTCTTATTTTCATCAACCTCTAGGACAGTGATAACATTGTAGTCTCCATCAGTAGAGATAGCAGGGTCAACCCCAACATAGTATTTGTATCCCTTATCCTTTCTATTTCCTAGTTTCAAAACGTAGTCTTTGTTCTTGCACTTCTCTATAAATTCAGGATTAAACAAAGCAGTTCCAGTAGATATTGGAACACACAAATACTCTCTTGTAAACTTTAGAGAACCTATCTCTGCTTTCCTCTGCATGAGTGCATCGAAGTCCCAACGCTCAGGCCAAAGAGGTTCATTCAATGCATTGAGACATGGGTATTTCGTGACAGTATATGCTTCGTTCTCTTCCAATTGTGCGAAGATATCAGTGTAAGTAAACGGTGTTCCAATCATCCTGAGTTTGGAAGTGTGATGCAAAGTTGGAATCATATCACCAAAGAACCAATCAGTTACTCTTTGTATTCCTGCTAAACTAAATTCTTTCAAAGGGTCGTCAATGATAATCTCCTGTGGGTGAAGACCACGAATCTGAGAACCAACGGAACGCTCTAGAATTGCATTGCCGTTGGTAAGTTGAATATTCCCAATCGCCCATCCACGACTAGGTTTGAATTGTTTTAACGCTGGATGATTGAAATATCTATCAATCTCCCTCATGTGAACAAGTGTCTGCTTTTGGTTCGATGATATGTATAGCATCTGAAAGGGAGGCTCTTGGAATATGAGATTCCATACAACCCAACAATGCATGAAGACTGACTTTCCGTGGTCTCTGCTACAAACAATAACTGTCCTGTCCGTATTCTCCATAGATTCTAACCACTCTTTCATGTACTCAGGATACATCATTCCTAGCACATTCTTAAAGAAATAAGGAAAAGAGTTTCTAGATAGTTCCATATCCATACTAGATACGAAATCTAAATTGTCTATTTTAGACACTAGACTAACCCCCTCATTATTGGATAGAACCATGAAGTATTCTTCATGATTCCCCAATCATCACCATAACGCTCGGTAAACTTGTCTGTAAGTTCCTTTGGTATGCCCATCATATCTTCACGCTGATAACCTGCTCTCTCATTCATGGCAGTCCATTTTGCTTGTGGCATCTTCGTTGCTCGAAAACCTGCAATCTTCGGTTTGTTGCCAATTAAGTTCTTTCTGTAATTGAGCAATGCCTTCCAATTTCCTCCACCTTTTGGCATGTCCTTGCTTCTAGCCTTCATACCACCAAGTATTGCATAGTCTCCCATGTCTGTATAACCTGCAATTGCAACGACCTCACCATCATTGGTTCTAACTATCCAACTCTGTATGTCATACCATGAAGGTGCGTTTCTTGAAAATGGGTCGTCAGGATTATCCCTATTCCACATACGGATTGCTTCTGATTCAGAAACTTCCTTAATTTGAATATCTGCCATTTCCTCACCTAAAGTTTGCTTTGAGGAAATAGACCCCCTCTTGTGGAATACCATACTTTACTCCGATGTTGTTCATGGAATCAAGTTCCTTGACAACATTCTCGACATCCATTGCAGTCATGTCAACATTGTATTTGTCATTCATCAAATCAATAGCCTCAGAAACAGAATCATAGTTGTCTACTCTTGCAAGACCATAATAGATTGGCTTGCCCAACATCTTCCTAATTTCATCATGTGCCTGTAATATGAGTTGTTGTTCCTTTGATTTGATAATCTTCAATTCTTGTTCTTCACTGATTATTTCCTCAATCATTTCCTTTCCTCCCTTGATTTCATTAGCAGGGTTTGCGTAGTCATCTTTCTTCATAATTAGATGTGAGAATATAGCCTCAAACGGATATAACTTGGAGGCTTCATATTCTTCTGCCCACTCTTTAGTCAACTTCTTCTTGCCTAACCCGAACTTAACATCATCTAATTTAGCATCCTCGAATATACCATTCAAGAAATTACCAAACTCTATGTTTACCATCTCTGTCATTTCACCATCATACAAATCATCGATAGTGTCTGCTAAGGCATCGGTTTCTGCAACAAGTTCCTTTTGTTTTGACCCAATATTCAAACCTGTTAGTTTCTTCATGAATGTTGATATCTCTTTTAGTTCAGATGAATCTAGCATCCAATCATTACTTTCCATTCTAAGTAAATGTATGAATGGGCTGTCTCCTGCTGTTGGCTCTCTAGCAATATTCTCTATTCGTAGACTTCCAACTTCCTTAATGAAAGGTAACTTCTCATTGGTGGGTTTGTATTTGCTTCTACTTGGCTCAATGAAGAACGCTACAATACTCTCTAGTAAATTGTTAAACTTATCACTTATGCCTAATTTCTTGAATTCAGACAGGAACTCTTTTGCTGAACCTGCTCTACCTATGTATGTTCTTGGTGAACGGGCTTCTCTAATTGTTCTGCCTTCAGCATCTTTCTTAGCCCTTTGACCTAGACCAGTAGATGCACCCTTTGTTCTCTTACTGAAATCATCACCGAACTCAAGAAAATCAGAAAAAAGAGTAAGATATCTTGCAACTGCTTTATTGGTCTTGTTTTCGTCATCAAAACCTTTTATGTCGTCTAGCACTGGAAGATAGAACCCATCTATGTCTCCTTTTTCCATGTCTTTCAAATCTTCTACATATTTATCTACTCTAGAAATTAGATTATCCATTTCAATTAAGACAAGTCCTGTTTTCAGTCTACGTTTTATCTCTTTTAATTGGTCTTTGATAATAGCACCTGAACCTAATCCCATGTTCTGTCCTTGCTCTAAAGCATAGGCATACAATGGGTCAACCCTTCTTTCAGAGAAAGATTGAATGCTATCTTCCAAATCTTCCTCTTCATCAGAGTCAACTATTTCCTGTGCTAATTCTCCATATCTACTAACGTCATCTCGACCTTCAACATCCTCTACAAAAACAGTTTTTTCTTTAGGATACTTGTTGATACTAACTAAGAACTCTTTCAATATGACAATCGACTTATCCTCGATGTTGTCTATTTCCAAGAAAGGAACTCTATCGTGTTGTTTGACGTAGTTCAACTCATCAACATCGACATTCTTGAAATCAGAAATACCTTTCTTGTATTCCTCCTGTATCTCATCATCTATCTTATCCAAAGCATCAGTGAACTCGTTATGGGCTTTCTTGAAGTCTTCAAACAAAGCAGATATGCCTTTCCAGTAGTCATAGATTTCCTGTCTTTTCTTGAGGCTCTTTGTGTCTACCCTTCCTATAATCTTAGAAGCAGAGAGTCTAGATATTCTGTATGAGCCTTCACCTGTTTTCTTAGTTTCCTTCGCTGCTTTCAACATGCGTTTGAAGGGATTCATGACTGCTACGAAATAGTCAGGAATCTTATCCTCTAAGGTTTCAATTGCTTCATCGATATTCTCTCTAGTTAATCCAAGTCTGTAATTCCTAGTGACGTAGTTATTCCAAGATATACTTCTCCTTACATTCTTTTTCGCTTGGAACTTCTTGAAGTATGTCTCGAAGACTCTGTAATCCAACGGTTTACCTCTACTAGTAAACATTCCAAGTATGTCATTCAACTCCTTGTCGTTCTTCGCCTCTTCGATAATCTGAGGTGCAGCCATCTGCATTCTAGATGCATCAACAGCGTCTTCACCTTCTGCTCTGTCTGTTCTGAATCCTAGTTGAAGAACCATCTCTACCATCGTGTTTGTCTTCGCTGTTGACAAACCGGAATAGAATTTGGGGAAGTTTTCCTTAATTTCATCTTCTAATTTAGACTTCGCTTGTGTGATACTTCTAGCACTACCATCTGCATTTACCGTGAATCTACCTTGAAGTGAATCGCCTCGCATTATTGCAGTGTTGTTTTCCTCTCTAGAGTTGGATTTATCTTGTAAGTATAAATAGAGAGCCTTCTCTGAAAATGCATCCTCATCATCACTCTTTATGTCCCTGAGTTTCAACGGTGTAGTCACTCTAGGTTTTGGCTCAGGTTTTGTAGCATCTTCTTCTGCTATGTCTCGCTTAAGTCTCTCAATTGCTTCTTCTTTACTAAAACGAGCAAGTTCTCTATCTGAACCATATTTCTCAATTCCTCTTCTTTTGAGTTCTGCTACAATTTCATTATACTTCATTGCATCAGGATTCAATCTTGTTTCCGGTTTTGGTTCGGAAGTCTTGGGTGTAGTACCATCTTCCTTGAAATGCTCGGCATTCAAACGTGACACATATTCCTTCAAACCCTCGTTGCCACTTTCCATATAAATTGCAAATGCTCTAACCCCATCGAATTGTGGTTTCATTTTATTGCCCCCGTTGATAACCCCATCCAAACAACAGGTTCAACCATGCCACCTGCTGGACTCGGAATCTTCTTCCCAAAAGAAACTCCCTCCTTCGCTAGTTGTTTCATTCTCTCTTTCACACCATCTAGGAATGCATCTCGAATTGGCTCATACGACTCTAGAATTAAATCCTTGAACTCTTCATTAGTTATGCTTCCTTCGGTTAACTCCTCTTCATCAATATCAGGACCGTCATACAATTCACTCAGTCTCTTCATAACGATGATTATCTTATCCAAAGTGCCTCCTTTTCCTTCTGATTCAAAAATGGTAATATTATCATCCATGACATCATCGAGAATAGACCAAGCATCAACCTCTTCCTCTTCAAAGAACCTCAATGTGTCAGTATCTCCTGCTTTTGGTCTAAGTGTTTTATTTGGCATTTCAACCATATTATCCAAAGCAATCAAAACCTCATCAATGTCTAGTTTTTCCTCGATGTCTTGAATTGACTCAAAGTTATCATCTATGCCTAGTTTCTTGATTGCATTTGTGAAATCATCAGCATCCTCGTCTTTCAATGCTTCCTTTATCGCATCTCGAATCTCAACTGTCATCGGGGTTGTCTCTCCGGTAACGTCAGACATTGCCTCTTGGAATTCAGCATTGGCCTTCTCCCTCACTTCATTGAAGAAGTTCCTCTTCGCTGTTGCTGCTTTTCTTGAGATGTTGTTCCATGCTCCTCTCTTTTCCTCACGAAGATTGAACCTTGCTTGTTTCTCTTCCTCGCTTTCTCCCTTTCTTCCCTCGTAAGCCTCTATGTCTTTTCGATACTTATCGAAGATTGTCTTTATCTTAGGCTCATCAATCAAATCATCAAGCAAATCTCGTATTGCACTTCTCTCTAAGATATTTCTCTTCTTGTAGTTAGTCGGAATGTTAGACTCATTGAGAGCCTCGTTCTCTAAAATGAAATCTAGAGATGTGAGTCTTCTACCACCAAAGAGCAACCTTGCAACTGCATCGTTCACATTCTCATATAGGAATTCAGTTTTCTTTCTAGGTGAAGCCCTCGATGCTAGAATCTTTTGAATGTATGAAACAGCCATATCATCAGGTATGGTCTGTTGGATTTCCAAACTAGGAACTCCACCTATACCTACAATTTGTTTTATCTTTGTTATCTCAGGATGCTTGTCCTCTGAAATGCTGAGTAGTTTTTCTCTATACTGCTTCGATTCCGCAAATACCCTTCTTGCTCTTTTAGCAACATCACTTAAATTATCAGCATATTTGCCCTTACCTTTTCCTTGAAGGAGATTCAATAGTTCAGCAAACTCCTCATCGTCTACCATTCGTTTTACATCTCTAACGACAGATTCTCTTCCTCCTGTCATTTTGGTATTCTTTGGTTTGATGTTCTCCAATCTTGCTATTATCTCTTCGGGATTATCGAATGGATTGTCTCTTAATTTGAAATCCGTTCCTCCGATATTTACAACTTGACCTTGAAGAAGTTTTTTTGCTTTCTGAACATTCCTAATCGTATAGTTATCTAGAGATTCTTTAGTAAACTCTACCCACTTTTCATCTGTTGAAGCAGCCTCCCAAATTTTGAATGTAGGGGAGTTCGGCTTTATTGGAAAATCCTTGACCTCTTGCTTACCGAAGTCAAAAAGATTGGCATCCTTTGTTTTAGCAGATGCTTTCTCCCTCTCTAATTTTTTTTGTCTGTCTCGGTGAAACTTTGCTCTCTTACCTGACTTGTCCCACGTTCCCATTACTGGCTTCTTGACTGGTTTAAGGTCAGTTTCCTTTTCCTTGAGAACATTTTTCCAAGACATCTTATCACCTAATACGAACCCTGCCAATCAAAGTCTCCGCTAATCTCGAATTGCTCCTTGTCTCTCTGATTCTTCATGTCGATGTAGATTGTGACATCAGAGGGATTCAATGCTGATTCAGAAGTTGGCATATTATTGCTCAACTTATCAGCATCAAACTCTATCTCGTATGGGATAATCTCCTTATCATCACCAGTTCCCTCTTCGTGAATCACATATTCAAAATCTAACTCAACCCTAGTAGCGTAAGAGCCAACTCCTTTCACTCCCCAAGTTCTGATGTCAGCCTGAAACGCACCTTCTACGATGCATCTACCTACTGTTTCACTGAACTGATTTCCATCAGGAGAGTTCTTCATGAATATTGAAACACTTCTACCATCCATTTCCCACCTTATCTGTTCAGACTTTCTAATGTCTGATTTATTCAACATATCTTTCCAACTCATTGTAACTTCTCCTTTCATTCCTTTCCTCTTAACGAATCTTTCCAATCATCTTTCGGCATGGCCTCTTCAGGAGTTATGTTTCTATCTTCTTCAGGAGAGTACGCCATAGGAAACATAGGTTCGTATGAGGACTTTTTACCTTCACCATATTTCTCTTCAAATTTTTTGTGTATGTCTCTTACTAATGATTCAATCTGCGGGTCTTCCTTCTTAACATGAATACCTATCGTACCCCTATTGTAATCGTATGCACCTATATCATAGTAGTAAGTTGGATAGTCATCTCTACTTCCCATGTCCCTATATTCTTCAGGAAGATTCATGATTTTATCTTTGAAACCAAATCCCCATAAATCCTGCCAATCTGCACCCTGTTCCGAAGAATTTCCAGTGCCTGATGTCTTGTCTACAACAAAACCATCAGCACCATCTTCAAATCCTACCTCAGATGCAAATTCTACAACTGCTTCCGGGCTATAATAATATCCAGCAGGGAATCCCTCATAATTGTAATTAGAAATTTGTTTTGGAACTAGCCCATAGATGCTACCAACTTTACTTAATACCTCATCGAGCATTTCTTGCATGAATGATATATCATCAGAACTAGGAGCGTTCCGTTTCAAGATTTTTTCCCAACTCATCCTAAATCCCTCAATATCCAAACGCAATTCCTTCTATTATATCTCTTAGGCCGTCTTCGCCTACCTCTTTTCTTATAATATCGTGAATATCCCCAAAGAAACCATCAGTGAATTGACCTAATAATCTCATAGCCAAATCAAACGCTTCATGTGTAACTCCTTCTTCCAACAAAGCCCTAATCTTATCCCTTGTTTCATTGTGCTTTTGTTGTTCTATGCTACCTTCATATTCCTTAATTACTTCTTTCCAACTCATTGTAACTTCTCCTCCATCTTGCTTCTAACATCTAACCAAACTTCAGGATGATTCTGTGCTAGAACCTCTTTGATGACTTGCATCTGATGAATAATGATAGTATCTTGCCTCTTATGCACAAGTTTGCCCTTGAACTCTAGCAAATATTTCAGAGACTCACGAACCTCCTTCGCTAATTTGGTCAATGAATCAATATATTTCGGGTCTGTTGAGTCTTCTGCAAAAAGTGTATCAATTTTTTGCTCCAATCTCTGAACATTCACACTCAAAGTCTCAATTTCGTCAACTTCTCTCGCAGCAATCATGTTTGCAGCAGATTGTTGGACAATTGGCTGAAGATGTTTCTCCATATGTCGCATAACTTGAACATCTGAACATCCAACCATCTCTCCAACAGCAAGAGGAGTGATATCTCCGGCATGAAGTTGGGCTTCTATCTCTGCTCTCATTGGATTGGAGCAGATATTGCAACTTGGATTTGCGGAATCGACATATCCGCCCATGTGATTCCTCTGATGCTTGGCAGTTGTGCCACTTTTCCAGTCCATTTCTTGGTCGAGAGCGTCTGCTGTGATATTCCATGCTTCTAACTCAGTCTCAAGTTGAGTTCTATCCTCATGCATACACAAAGGACAACGCTTTCTAGTAATCATACTCACTCAGCCCAACAATTCCTGTAACAATATGGGCAACAACTGCCTACTGCCATGTTTTCCATATCCACCATTCTAATTCCTCTACACTTCATTTACTGCACCGCCTTGATTATATGTCTCCATTCTGAAAAATCCTGCTTTTTTACTCCATCTTCTTGTTTAACATTCTTGAAACCAGCGATTTCTGCTAAGTTAGCAAGTTGCCTTCTTGAGATGTCTAAGTAGACGTTATTCAAATCCACTTTTTGTTTTGACCCTAACCAAGCAAGGAGTTTCTGTGACTCAGCATCACTCAATTTGAAGGATATCTTCGCCCTTCTTGTTGACTCATCTAACATCTCACGGTGTAGTTTCCTAGAAGCGAAGTTCCCACTCGTCTTCACAGTGTAGTTGGGGTCTCTGATTTTGCCATCGAACCAATTCTTGAAACCACTGATGTTCTCATAAATCCACTTTCCAGCAACTCCCTTCTTTCTGCCCTTCTCCAATGCTCTGACTTTCAATGGCTTCTCCGGTCTGTTGATGACACTCTGCTCCATTGCTTCCAAAACCATGTTGCACATCATGAGCAAACTAGGATGTTTGAAGTCTAACTTTCCATCTCCGAACAATGCTTGCCAAACAGGGGGCTTTGCACTATTTGGTTTCGTTGAATACCAATGTTGTTTTGCAGCATCAACAGTTTGGTCTTTGTGCCTTCTTCTATATGAGACATACTTTGGAGTTCTGTAATCACCAAACATTCGCACTTGTGCCAGTATCTTTCCTTTCTTGTCATAACTGCGAATACTATTGAAACTAATGTTAGCAGGATTAACTTTTGAATCAGGAGTCAACTGTGCCTCTAGATATTCCTTCAAAGCAGCAACTGCTTCTATTTGCTCAGTTGAATAGTAGTTCTTGCTTCCAGCCAACTTCGCTCTATTGACATATTCCTGTGGTGGTGCTTCAGGAGGTTTGTCCTCTTCCTTTCCTTGAACGTAGACTGTCCTACCAACCTTACCCATATTATTGATGAATTCCAATATGTTAGTATCTGTCTTGCCGAGTGAAATTGAGAACTCTCCTGCGGCACTTTGCCAACTCTGATACAAAGCAGAGAAGTCAGGTATCTCTTCCTTAGATTCTACGACCAATTCCGGTGTGAGTTGAATCTCGCTCGTCTTCTTCTTTACGGGTTTTTTTGCCTTTAACACGCTTTTTTCCTCCCCCGTATTTTACATTGAATAATGGTGCTGTTCCGGCCGAGGTTGTGGTAATACTGCCAGCCATACGCAGTAAATTAAACCAAGAAGATTCGGATACTGATGACACAACCTGACCCTCCTGAATATACTGTGGACAATAAACATTGTTCTATTTCTTCTTTCTTCCTTTCTTTGGAGTTAGGATATTTCTAGCAGTTTGACAACAGTAGCGAATCTTCTGAGTTGACTCCAACTCCCAAAAGGAATCCCTCTCTAAATTGAACTTGTCTTCGATGTGACAACACAACTCATACCGGCTCATCTGTGCAAAGTCATCATCAATCTTCAAACCTAGAACTGGCCCTTCGGGATGGTCTAACTTCTTATCCAACCAAACATAGGTATGACCCATGAAAGCAATCAACTTACGAATTAGAAACTGTTTCATTTTCGATACACCTCTCCTTGATTGTAATATGTATCAAAATCGAGAACTGTTGCGTAAAACATCAATCGCATCTCCACAACACCTCCTCTTCAATCAAATCGTACTCGAACTCTGACATGATATCGCACACATCCCCATACGATAAGACTTCTGAATAACCAAGAGTTTTCAAAAACGCAACTAACTGCTCTAAATTAGTCTCTTCAATTGGTCTGAGAATCGCCACCTTTGGATAATGAGCCAATCTGTTGTTTCTCCTCAAAACCATCTCTTTCAAAATGCCTTTCTTCCTAAAATCCGGCTTAACGTAGTTATTTCCTATGAAATACCAAGTTCCCATATCAGCAAACGATGTGTGGGCCACAATTTCGCCATCTACAAACTTTGCAATCACGAATAACCTATCACAGACATGCTCAGGATATCCCTTTTCTATCGCAGTCCTGAACCCATCTCCCCATTGGGCCTGAATTTCGCCTTCTGTTAGAAACCCTGAGAACCACTCCCCATTGCTGTTGATTTTAACGGGTAGCAATATGTTTATCCTCCTCTTTTTTCAAAAAATGAGCCGGAATTTTTTTGGCACTAGCAAAAGTTTTTTTTTCCTTTTGTTTCTATTCCCAAGATAAGAATTTGTAACACGGCTGTTGTTATAAAAAAGCGCATTTTTATTTGTATCTCCTGTTGTATTTGTATCTCTCTTTTGTATTGCGCCCGAATTTACAAATTTTCGTTTAAGTTGATTACTATGGGACATAACATGCGACCCGATGACCTCCTAGTAATTGATTTTAACTAAGAAATTAGAAATCAACAGCAAAAAAAATTTTGGCATATGGTTGGATTTTTGCACAGTTCATATACTGTCAGTTTTTTGTGAACTACTGCTTACCATATGGTTGCAAATTGGCCGAAGGCCAGCAACCTCATGTGGTTGCCGACTCATCGTTTTTGCGTATTGCCCTGTTTTCACAGAAGAAACAGGTCTTGTGGAACTGGTCTAGTTCAGTTATGCCGTCATGAGCAATGTGTCCAGTCTTTGGGGAGTTGTTGCAAACTAAAGATTCACCTCTGTCTGCTTTTTCATTTGCTAGTTGAAGCATAAACCTGAATTGATTTGGAGTGATTGGTAAATCCGAATATCCCTCATTTCCAAGAGCGCATTGCGCCCAGTGGTTGTCCATCATTGGATAGACATCCACAACATATTGATGAAGTGCTTGAAGACTCCATTGTGGCAGGTTGCTGATGTATCTAGGGGAATAAATCACCTTCTTTCTCATAACTATATGATTCTTCATCACTATATCAATGGGGTGAATAAATCACAAAGTTCCCACCATATGGTGTTAACTTTCGTCAAGACACCTCATAGGGTAGAGAGGACAGCCCCGAAGGACTGCCCCCTCATTCAAATGACTCAATAATGAGAGGCTTCTTCATATCTGCCGTTCTTAACCTGCCCATTATACTCAATCATTGAGCCTGTTGAGTTTAATAGTCTTGAATTATTATTGAGTTGTAGCATTCAATAACTTGAGTATAATCGTTTAATTCCTCAAGGTTTTGAAAGTCTTTACCGTATGTTTCATTTATCTCCTTGAGGTCTTTGTATTCGCTGAAGTCGCAACAAATCGCAATAACATCAAACTCCATTTCTTCGCCTATGCTATCCTCTAACTCAATGAAATAATCATAGAGACATTGAAGGCCGTTCCTGCTGAAGTTGTCGGGTCGTATTTTCATGAATCCATCAATGAAATCGTATTCACTAACATTCTGTTTCATGACCTTACTAAATATCATCACCCTATGAGGTAATACTACGAAAGTTCGTCTTACCATAGGGTTGAGGTTTGTTTGTGTGCGTCGGTTAGCTCTTCCTCAGGAGCTTGGTTGTCAGGGCAGTGACAGTTGTTGCTTTCTATTGCATGCATATGCGATTCATTGCGTAGAGTATATTCCGGCTTCATC
>BCSF01000009.1_pt1 | contig 101236 bp, 116 predicted proteins | sample 1016431 | NCBI WGS metagenome assembly BCSF01 (sample SAMD00045685;SAMD00045686;SAMD00045687;SAMD00045688;SAMD00045689;SAMD00045690;SAMD00045691;SAMD00045692;SAMD00045684;SAMD00045690;SAMD00045691;SAMD00045692;SAMD00045684;SAMD00045685;SAMD00045686;SAMD00045687;SAMD00045688;SAMD00045689, study... | reverse complement strand
TGAGTTTACGTCACGTCTTCCTGGGAATAGAATTAAATTAAAAGTTAGAGCTAAGAAAGCTTTGAGTAATGTGACTTCATTCTTTAAGATGGCGTACTCTACAAATCAGCACGGTAATTCTGGTTGGCAACAAAAGACACTAACAACAGATTGGGCTGATTACGAATTTGAATACAATATTAGTGCTACTACTCCAACCAATGAAGACTATCTCGGTTTTCAAGGTGATGGTAACAATGGTATTGTTTATATTGATAATGTTTCTATTACAGTTAAATGGGATTATCCTAGAGCTTTAGCTGAATTAGAAGATGGATCTGTTACAAGTATTAAATTATTATATAAAGGATCTGGATATACTGATGTTCCATCAGTTACTCTTCCTGGCAATGCTACAGCAAAAGCGTTCTTAGTACCTTCGCCAATTGCTTCTGCTACTATTACAAATCCAGGGTTTGGATATATCAATGAGCCAGGAATATATTTATCTTCTCAAGCTAAAAATGAAGATAGAGCTAAATCAACTCCTGTTAAAAAGCAATTGGAGTTTAATCATACAAATGTTGATCCAGTATTTACTAAGATAAATAATCCAGTACAATCAAATCCTTCTGTGAGAGGTAGAACATTATATGCAGCACCAGGAGGATCTGAAGAACCTTTAAGACTGGGCGTCTTAACATCTGGCCAAAACTGGACAATATCTCAATCCACCCCCGCAACAGATAAAACTATGGGTGGATATAGCGTAACTTCTGTTGCAAGTGGTTATAGAACAAGAGTTGAAAATAACTATTTTAATCAAAAGAAAAAGTTTTTAGATGGAACCATGATATATGACTTTAACGAAACATTTCAAACTATTGGTGATATAGAATTACAAAGTACATCTACAAATGATATAAATAAATATAACGTGAGTTCATTCATTCACAAGAACTAATTATAGGAAAGAAAAATGACGGCAATAGTAACTTCCAAATTCAGAACTCTGAATGCAGAAAATTTTAAAGAGGATATCTCAGCTAGTGGTACTAGTGTTTATTTAGGTATTGGTAAATCTGATGCGTGGTCAAACACAACATCTGATACTTCAGATGCAGATCCATTTGTACCTTATGATCATTTAGATGCTTTAACAGAAGCTAGAGAAAACTTATTTGCGATGAAGCTTTTAGGATCAGCTGATGTATCGCACGTTGTGCCAAGACATAGTTGGACAACTGGAACAGTATATGAAGCGTGGGATTCTAATGATCCAGCAATTTTTGATAAAAAGTTTTATGTAATTACTTCAGAGTTTAAAGTATATAAGTGTATATTTGCACCAGCTACAGCTTCAACTCAAGAGCCAACTCAAACATTGACATCACCAACAGCAGAATCTGATGGTTATATTTGGAAATATATGTATACGGTTTCCGTCGCCGATGCAGAAAAATTCCTAACAACATCTTATATGCCTGTTAAAACTATTGATGTAGGTTCTTTTGCTAATGATGCAGCAGCAGAAGCAGATTTAAGTGAAGGTGATTATGCACAATACCTAAACCAAAAAGCTTCAGCATCTGCAACAGTTGCGGGTGGTATTGAAAGAATTGAAATAACAGCAGGTGGAAGTGGTTATACATCAGCACCTGATGTAGAAATTACTGGTAACGGTACTACAGATGCAGTGGCCACAGCTACAATTTCTAATGGTGCAGTAACAGCAATTACTTTATCTAATAAAGGTGCTGGTTACACAGTGGCTTCTGTAATTATTTCTGGTGGAGGCGGCAGTGATGCTACGGCTAGACCTGTATTACCTCCTTCAACAGGTCACGGTGTAGATCCAGTGAAAGAATTGGGTGGATTCTTTGTTGCGCTTAATACCTTACTTGATGGTTCAGGTGGTACTGGTGCAGATTTAGCCGTAGGACAAGATTTTAGACAAGTAACATTGATTAAAAATCCATTTAACTATGGATCATCAACTATTTCAACAGCAACAACTTTAAGAGCTACGGGTGGTCTTACTATTGGATCTAATGCTAGTAGCTACCAAGTTGATGAGCTTATTACTCAAGGAGATTCTGGACCAGATCAAGTAAAAGCTTTTGTAGTTGATATTGATGAAGACAATGGTATTGTATATTACAACCAAAACAGTAAAACTGGTTATCAATCATTTGTTGCTAGTTCAACAAATATTATAGGTGCCACATCAGGAGCAGAGCATGCTGCTTCTGCTTTAGTTAATGAAGAAGTTGATACTCATTCTGGAGACATTATCTTTTTAGAAAATAGAAATCCAATTAATAGAATATCATCGCAAATTGAAGATATTAAAATCATTATCGAATTTTAATATAGATATAGTAAAAGAGAGAACTTATGGCAGACGAACAAAAAACAACAAAAGTAAAAGGTTATTCAGTATCTCCGTATAATGATGACTACTTTGAAGTTAAAGCAGATGGTAGCACTGCTGAAACTAAAAACTATCATAAAATATTATATAGACCAGGTTATGCCGTTCAAGCTAGAGAACTTACTCAAATGCAAACCATGCTTCAAGTTCAAATTGATAGACATGGTCAATACGCATTTAAAGATGGATCGCGGGTACTTAATGGTGAAGTTACTCTTAACGTAGAATATGATTATATCAAACTTCAAAATTCTTTTAACTATAATTCTGTAGATTATACAGATGACAATGTATCTCAATTTGAAGGTACTATTATTACAGGTACTGGTAATGCTGGTAACCAAGTAAAAGCTTTAGTTTTAAAAGCAGTTGCAGCTACTAGTTCAGATCCAGCAACTCTTTATATTAAGTATCAATCTGCTGGTGATGATTCTTCTGATCCTACTAATGATGCAGATCGCGATATTGAAAAGTTTGCTCACAATGAAGTTTTCTTGTCTAATGCTTCACCTGCTAAGTATGGTAAAATTACAAATATTGCAGCAACGGAAACAACTTTAGCTGATGGTACTGCTTCGGTTGGTACAGGTTCAGCTGCATCTATTGCTGAAGGCGTATACTTTATTTCTGGTTGTTTTGCTTATGTTGCTCCAGAAACTATTATTCTAGACAAATATACAAATAACCCATCTTACTTAGTTGGTTTAAGAGTTGTTGAAAGTATTGTAGATTCATCAACGGATACTTCTTTAGTAGACAATGCTCAAGGAACGCCAAACACTTCAGCACCCGGCGCTAATAGATATCAAATCGCTACAAATTTAATTAAGCAAACTGTTGATGCCGAAGGTAATATTAATGAAAGTGCTAGGGATGAAGATAGCTATATTCCACTAATCACTGTTGCTAATGGCATTATTAAAATTGATAAAACAGATAAAACAGATGGAACAGGTTTACAACAAGTACTAGCCGAAAGAACTTTTGACGAGTCAGGAGATTATACAGTAAAACCATTTGAGCTTGATATTAAAGAACATTTAAATGATGGCGCTGGTAACTTTGGTAAATATTTAGCCAGCGATACTCCAGCTGGAGATGATAATAAAATTGCTTTAGGTGTTGAACCTTCAACTGCATATGTTAAAGGATTTAGAATCGAAAAGGTTGGTACAACTTTTATTGATGTAGAAAAACCTCGAGGCAATGATGCTACAGCTGAAAGAAGAAATATAACAACTCAAGCTCGTCTTGGTAACTATGTAAGGTTAAAATATCAGCATGCAACTAATGATGCTGGTAACACAGGACAAAGATTAAAAGGTGTTCCAGATTTAACAAACTTTACAGAAATAGATTTAAAAGAAGGCGGTACCACAATTGTTAAGAGTCGAGCTAGAGGATTTGAGTGGTTTGACGATCATGCAAGATTATATCTTTTTGATATTGACGTTTATGCTTCTAATAAAACATTCGCTGATGTTGATAATGTTTCACAAGCATTAAATGGATTTTCTGGATATTTAGATACAGTTGGTTCTATATTTGATAGTGGCAATAACTTAGCAATTTTCCAATTACCTATTTCAGCAACTAAATCATTATCAACCTTAGATGCATCTTTAAATGAAACCTTTGATACAACATATAAAGTTAAAAAGGTTGTATCAGGAACCGTTTCGAATGGAGAATTAGTTTTATCTACATCAGATGATTTAGAAAGTGTTGTTGACATTATAGTTGCTCCTCAAGCAGGAGCTACAACTGCTGGTGGTAGTGCAGATACTTTAAAAATAAGAAAAAATATATTAGCAGATAAAACAGATGGTGGTAATGGTACAAATTCTATTACATATGATTGTAGCGCTAGTGGATTAAATCTAGGTAATTCTTCTACAGTAAAAGCAATTGTAACTGTAGCTAAAACTGCAGAGGCTAAGGAAAAGCAAAGAGAAAATAATCAAGTTAAAACCCACACAGTAACAGATATAAACCAATCAGTTTATGAGCTAGATAAATCAGATATTATTAGAATTAATAGTATTACAGATTCATCCGGTGATGTAAAAGATAGATTTACTTTAGATGATGGTCAAAGAGATAACTTCTATGATGAAGGAAGAATTGTTAAAATTCCTGGAACTCCTCCGCTTAATGGTACATTAACAATTAACTTTGATTATTATTCTCATACCGCTGGAGATTATTTCTCAGTAGATTCTTATCCTACTGCAGACTATAAAGATATTCCAACTTATTCAACGTCATCTGGTACTTTTGAATTAAGAGATTGTTTAGACTTTAGATCAACAAAAGCTGCTTCAGGCGCAACTGATGGATCTGAATTTAGCACTGGTTCTGGTAGCGATGTTTCTGCTCCACCAAAACCAGATTCATCAATTACTTTTGATGCAAGATATTATTTACCAAGAATTGACAAATTAGTTCTTAAAAGAACCGGTGAATTGATTGTTGTTAAAGGTGCACCAGCAGATTATCCAGTAGCTCCTGCCGATAGAGAAGATGGTCTTACTCTATATGAATTAAGACTTTCTCCATACGTCTTTAATTTAGGAGATATACAACCAGCATTAATTGATAATAGACGATATACAATGAAAGATATAGCTGCTTTAGATACTAGAATTAAAAATCTAGAATATTATACCTCATTATCATTACTTGAGCAATCGGCTGCAGACATTCATATGACTGATAGCGCTGGTTTGACTAGATTAAAAAATGGTATTGTTGTAGATTCATTTAGAAATACTAAGCTAGCAGACTTTGCTAATCCAGAAACATCTATTTCAGTAGATAAACAAGAAGGTATTTTAAGACCACAATTTGATGAAAGAAGCGTAAACCTTATTCACTCTACGACACATTCAGGAGATGATGCTTCTCAAAATGATTCTATATGGACTTTGCCATATTCATCGGTTACTTTCCAATCACAGCCTTATGCTTCTACAGCAATAAATGTAAACCCATATAATGTATTTACATGGGAAGGAAGAATGCAACTTTCACCCGCATCTGACGAGTGGAAAGAAGTTGATGTTAGACCTGATGTTATTATTGATGATGATTCTCAATTTGAGCAATTTGCTAAGACTGCAAAAGAGTCTGGAATCTTAGGTACCGTTTGGAATGAATGGGAAACTAATTGGACAGGTCAAAGTACTAGTACTTCTAGAGAAAGAGTTTCTAGACAAAGACGAAGAAGAAATGGTTGGTGGTGGAGACTAGGTAGACCACAGTTTTCTACAAGAACACAATTTGGTAATAGGACTACTGTTGCTACTACAACTACTACAAATCAATCGAGATCTGGTATGAGAACAGATCTTACTTTTGATACTGTTACAAGAGAAAGTAATAATAGAGTTGTTGAAGTTAACTTTGTACCATTTATGAGATCTAGGTTAGTATATTTTAGAGCTTCAAAGCTTAAGCCAAAAACTCAAGTATATGCGTTCTTTGATAACGTAAATGTTACAGCATATTGTAAGCAAACTAGCTCGCCTACTAGATTCTCAAGTTCAGGTTCTGGAAGATTTAGATCATTTGGCGGTAGAACAAGAAACCCTGGTCATGCAACTTCAAGTGCTGCGACTAGTCAAAAATTAATTACCGATAATAAAGGTAGAATCTTTGGATCATTCCTTATCCCAAGAAATGATACATTGAAATTTAAAACAGGTACTAAACAATTTAGATTATCTGATCATATTAGTAATAATAAAGCTGAAGAATCTACTGGCGCAGAGGCAGATTTCCATGCACAAGGTTTAATTGAATCTGTTGAAAAAACAATTACTAATACTAAAGTTCCTAGAATTGAAAGAACTAGATTATCTGATGAAAGAGTATTAAGACAAACAACGACAACTTCATCAACTAAGTGGATTGATCCATTGGCTCAAACTATTCTTATTGAAAAAGAAGGTGGTGTATTCTTAACTGGAATTGACTTATTCTTTAAAACAAAATACACAGTAAAAAGCGGAGATGATGTTGAAATTCCAGTAAGTGTAAGTATTGTTTCTACAGAAAATGGTATACCAACACAAAAAACTATTCCTGGAACTGAAGTATCAGTATATCCTGGAGATGTTAATGCTTCAGCTAATGCTACTCAAGCAACATCATTTAACTTTGATAATCCAGTTTACTTACAAAAAGATACTGAATATGCTATTGTTATTCAATCGGATTGTGATGAGTATGAATGCTGGGTTGCTGAAATGGGTAAAGATGATGTGTCTAATCCTAACTATAGAATTACAAAGCAACCTCATGGTGGTTCATTCTTTACTTCTCAAAATGCTTCTACTTGGACTCCTGAGCAAAGTAAAGATTTGAAGTTTACTTTGAAGAGAGCAGAGTTTGGTCAATCTAATGGAGATCTTACAGCTACAGTTACATTTACTAATGATGAGATTGAAGAAAGAACACTTCCACTTAACTCTCTACAAACAACAAATGGTTCAGCAGTTGTTACGGTAAATCATCTAAACCATGGTATGTATGGCGCAAGTCAAAAGGTTAGAATATTAGGAGTTACTGGTGTTGAAACTAGTCAGGGTTCTGGAGTATTTGAAGTAAATGGAATTGATGTTAGAAATCTAGTTGGTGATTTTAATATTGCTAACGTTACTCACAATTCATATACTATTACAGCTGGTACTGGAACAAACTTACCAACTGGAGTTAATGCTGGAGGAGATACCTCAGCTACAGCTACTGCTTCTGGTGGTGGATCAGCAATAACTGTAACCGAAAATAGATATATGGATTTAGCTAATATTATTGCTGCTACTATGACTGTTCCCGGAACTGATGCTAGGTTCTTCCTCTCAACAGTTACAGCAAAATCTATTGATGGCGACGAAAGTGCTGGAACAGAAATTACAGCCAATGGCGGTAAGGGTATAGAAATACTACCAAATGAAAATATTTTATTTGATGATCCAATGCAAATTGGATCTGATCTAAACGATGGATCTGCAAGAGATTTTGTTCTTAAAGTTGAGCTATCTTCAGATCAATCTCATTTAACTCCAGTGTTAGATCAAGATAGATTATCTGTGATAACAGTTCAAAATATTATAAACAATCAAGGTGTTGGTACAACTGCTGGTGCAGATGAAGCAGCCGCATCTGGTGGTGCAGCTTTATGTAAATATATAACTAAGAAGATTGAATTAGTTAATGAATCTGATGTAATTGATGTTTATATGGGAGTCAATAGACCTTCTTATTCTACTGTGGATTTATATTATAAGGTTGCTGCAGCTGGTAGCGAAGCAAGCTTTGATGATATTGCGTGGAGTTATGCAACTCCGGCAGATGGGATTCCAATTAGAGATGATACTGGAGATTACGCAGAAGTTAAATTTAATCTTGGTACTGCAACAAATCCAATTGATGGAAGCTTTAGTGCTATGGCATTTAAAATTGTAATGAAGAGTTCTAAGTCAACTCGTCCTCCATCAGTAAAAGATTTTAGAGCTATCGCGGCTACATAATTAAGGAATATATAATGCCTAGAAAAAAGAAACAACCACAAATACAACAAGTTGAAAATAATCCTGATTTAATTAGAAATACGGCTAACTCAGCTATTATAAATACTAATGAAGAAGCTTTTTTAGCTAGGAAGGCTCAAATTCAAGCAGCTAAAGAAAAACAAGCTATTGATGAAAAGCAACAACAGGATATTCTGCAGCTTCAGGGTGATGTTGCAGAAATTAAGCAAATGCTACAGAAATTAATCGGTGGGAAATAATGGCAAATAAAGAAACCAGAATCTATAAGAATAATACTCTTGAAGAACTAAGACAAAAGTCGAATGAGATCTCATTACACCTAGGTGACAACGAGCAATTCGATCAATTGCTTGCAGATAAAACATATGAATATACAGCTTCTGCTGGTGACGTAGTATTTTCAGGAAATGATACTAGTAGCCCTGCTAAACTTGCTAGGTTTGAAATTAGTCCAGCTCATACAGTAGATAATACTGGTGGTTACATCATTTTACAAGGACTTACTGCTACTCAACAAGGATATATTACTAATAATTATACTGCAAATACATTAGTTTATCAAGGGAGTTCTGGTTCTCCAGATTATCAAGCTTATATTGTATCAGCTTCTAATGATAAAATTCTTGTAAGAGATTCATTAGGTACATTTGATACAACTGCAGATATTAAAGTTGGTGTTGGTACAGTATATACTATTACTGCAGCTAAAATTAAAAGAGTAGTTACAGAAGCATACCCAATTGGTGTTGTAAGAGTATATAAAAATAATAATGAGCTTACACAAGGTATTACACCAAATGGTTTCCACACTTTAAATATTAAAGCTACAGTAGCATTTAGTGGTTCAGCTCCAGCGCACTTTACTGAAGGTGTAACTGTTTATCAAGGTTCATCGCAAACAACTCAAGCTGGTGTTGAAGCTAATGCAGACTTTTATGGTACATTACATTCAGCAAAAAATGGAACCTTGCTACTTAAAACTTCAAACGGTACTTTTGATTCTAATGATCCAATAAGAGCTTTAGGTGCTTCATCTACTATTACTGGTGGTAACAATAATGGCTTAACAGCAGTTGATAATACTTATGGATCATACATTGAATTAACTACTCCCGCTGCAGCAAATGATACAATTAAGATATTTTCTTTAGATATTGTAGCAGCAATTAATGAAGTACAAGACGATATTGGTAATATTGCTTCGTTAACTACAACAGATAAATCAGACATAGTTTCTGCAATCAATGAACATGATTCAGAATTAGGAACAATCACTAGTGGAGCAATGGCTACAACCGCTTCAACAGTGAGTGGTGCTATTAGAGAACATGAAGATCAAATTGGTAATGTTGATATTACTGGTATTGCTTCAGGTAATAATACTATCACTGGCGCACTCGATCAATTACACGATGAGGTAGGTACTCTATCTTTAAATACTTCTGCTGATGATCTTACTGCTGCAATTAATGAGCATGAATCAGACATTGGTAATATGACTCTTACTGGTTTGACCGCAACTGATTTATCAGCGGCCGTAAGAGAATTAAGAAACGAACTTGGTAATCATTTAAATATTGATGATGCTGATGGTTATTCAGCTACAACAGCTGTTGGAGGTATTACAGAACTTCAAGGGGATGTTGGTAAAATAGAAGATATTGGAACTAATAGCCAAGCTAATTTAGTAACAGCAATTACTGAATTAGAAAAAGTTATTAGAGATGATAGTACTGCAAGATCAAATTATGATCTTGATTCTAATTCACATAATATTTTAGCAGCAATCAATGAAATAATTGCTGTATTAAAATCTGATAGTAGCGCAAGAACTAATTATGGATTTAATACTACAGCTCATAATGTTATTGACGCTATTAATGAGCATGAAGCTCAAATTGGTAATCACACTGGTTTCCATAGTATTTCTGCTACTGATAATACTATTTCAAAAGCTTTAGAACAATTACATACTGAAGTTGGTACTTTATCTCTTAACACAACAGCTAATAATCTAACATCGGCTATTAATGAACATGAGTCAGATATTGGTAATATGACTTTGGGATCAAATGGTCCAGTAGCTTCAGCAAGCAATACTAATATTTCTGCTTCTATTAGAACAATTGATGCAGAAATTGGGGATACTGTTTATACTGGCGGAGATCTTACAACAGCAATTAAAGATGCTCAAGATGATATAGGCAATATGACTCTTACTGGATTAGATGCTACAACTTTATCTGGAGCAGCTAGGGAATTAAGAACAGAGCTTGGTGATGTTACAACTCTTAATAGTGCGGGTGGTTATTCATCTACTAATGCAGCAGCTGCTATTGTAGAAATTCAAGGAGATATTGGTGATGTTGGTGATCTTCAAACTTCGCATACATCAACTTTAGTTGGCGCTATTAATGAAATCGAAGGAGTCTTCGACGCTTCCACTTATGAAATTACTGCAGAAACAAATGCGTTTACCGTAACTTCAGGAACATTTACAATTGATTCATCATCTAATATTAATTTAGATACAGGTAATAATCATATTGTATTGAAAGATGATGGCAATGAATTTGGTAGGCTTACACATAGTGGCGGTCAATTATCTATTAGATCTGGATCTAATCAAGAGTTTTTTGTAGCAAGTAATACTGATGGAACATTTAAGAACGATCTTACAGTTAATAATAACCTAGAAGTTGATGGAACAATTGGCGGCGACGGTAACTTCAGAATTGGCGGAACAGAATTTTCAGATGCTAAATTTAATGTTGTTGCAGCTTCTGGTAATACACAAATTAATGGTAATTTAGAAGTAGATGGTACCTTAGGTGTTGATGGTAACTTTAGAGTTGGAGATTCTAATGCTGATGAATTTAGTATTGATTCCGCTACTGGTAATACTGAAATAGATGGTACCTTAGGTGTTGATGGTAACTTTAGAGTTGGAGATTCTAATGCTGATGAATTTACAGTCACAGCATCAAACGGTAATGTATATACTCAAGGTACTTTAGAAGTAGATGGTACATCTCAATTTGATGGTAATGTTCAAATTAATGCAGACTTAGCAATCGGTACAAATAAATTTAATGTAACGGCAGCATCTGGTAATACTCAAATTGATGGTACATTAGAGGTTGATGGTACAGCTGGAATAGATGGTGATCTAAGAGTTGGCGATAATAAATTTAATGTAACAGCTGCATCTGGTAATACTCAAATTGACGGTGTTCTTTCAGTTGATGGTAATATTGGCACAGATGGAAATTTTAGAGTAGGTGCGTCAGGCTCAGATAAGTTTAAAGTAACAGGAACAAATGGTAACTTCTTTACTCTAGGAACTGCTAGAGTTGATGGTCATACTGATTTAAATAGTAGTGTTACTATTGATGGTGTAACAAGTATATTAAATAATACTGCTTCAAGTTCAACATCTACTGGAGCATTGGTTGTTACTGGTGGCGTTGGTATTGGAAAGGACTTATATGTTGCTGGTGATCTTTACGTCGAAGGCGATACTGTTGAACTTAATACTGAAACACTAACAGTCGAAGACACATTGGTCTTGGCTGGAAACGGTTTAACATCTGAACCTTCAACTGGTGGTTTTGGTCTTGAGGTTGGTCCTATTACTAGTCCATCAGGCGTTGCAAGTAATGTAACAGGTGCGCACTCAATTGTTTATAACTATGGTCATGATAATGGCGATGGTACTTACGGCCGATGGGAAGCTGATGGATCTTTAATTCTTTCCACAGCCACACTTAATCCTCCTAGTATCGAAACAAGTGACTATGGTCCATCACAAGATCTTTCTTTTGATGCTGGCTCTGGTTTATCAGAAACAGTAACAGAAGATAATGATGGTAATTTTGTTGTTCAATATGTAAATATAGATAAAGGTTCGTCACAAAACATCTTTAAAACAGTAGCACCATCAAGTGGTACTAATGCTACTGCTGATGTAAATTCTGATACATTAAATCTTAATCAAGGCAGTGGTATTTCTACAGTTGGTAGTGGCGATAATATTATTACTATTACTAATACAGATAGAGGCTCATCTCAAGATATATTTAAAAATATTTTAGTTGGTGCAGTAACTATTGATGCTGATGGTAATGATGACACCCTCACATTTACTGATGATAACGTAGTAAATATTTCTGCTAATGCAGGAACTCAAACGCTTAGCTTAACTCATAAAAATGTGCTTACTGATAATTCTGGCGCGGCTGGTTCATTTGGTCAAACAAGCGATCAAGATGGTAAGTACATTAAATCGCTTACGCTTACTGCCGAAGGTCACGTTAGTGCTATTACAACTGGTGACTTTGATACTAGATATCAGGCAACTAATCCATACTGGGTATTGCAAGAAGGTGGTACACAAGTAGATCAAGTAGAGAATGAAAATACTGTTAACTTTGTTGGTGGTGATCATATTACTTTAGGAAGTTCTCATTCGGGTGGCGTATCAACAATTACAATTGCTCACGAAGCTGTTGCCGAACCAGTAGATCTTGTTCAAAATAATGGTGGTAATACGTTTATTCAAGATTTATCTTTAACGTTTGACGACTTTGGTCACGTTACTGGAGCTACAGCATCTACAGGATCTGTTACTATTGGTAATGGTACTCTAACTGTAGAAGGTGGATCAGGTATGACTGGTAGTGGTACATTTACCGCTAACCAATCTGGAAATAATACTATCACTTTAGCTAATGATGATAAAGGTTCTTCACAATTTATATTTAAAACTGTACAAACACAAAGATCAAATACTAATGTAGTAGCGGCCGCAGTTGCTGATAACAACGATGATACATTAATATTAAGAGAAAACGGTGGTATTCAATTTAGTTCTCCTGCAGACGATGTTATTGCTATTAAAAACAGTGATAAAGGTTCTTCACAATTTATATTTAAAAATGTATCAGGCGACTCAGGAACAGCAGTTGCTGATAACAACGATGATACATTAACTATTGCTGGTGGTACAAATATATCAACATCTGTAAGTGGCGATACTCTTACTATTAGTAATACTTATGCTCACCCAACATATGACGGTGATGATATTGATATTGACACTGGAGCACTAACCGGTGCATGGGTCATTTCAGATTTAGACTTTAATATTACAACAGATACACTAGGTCATGTCACTGATGCTAATGGTACATTCGCTAAAAGGCAATTAACCCTTTCTAATCTTGGATATGATGGCTGGGATCTTTTTGTTGAAGGTGTTAAAAAAGCAGATATTAATGTTAATAGTGTTGTTAACTTTAAAGATGACGGATTCTTAACTGTAGGATATAATAGTACAAATAATAGTATTACATACAGTCACCCATTGTCTGGCGTTACATCTCAGACTTATGGACAATCAGGCACAGAAGATGGTAAGTATATTAAATCAGTAACAGTTGATTCTAGAGGACATATTACTGCTATTACCGCTGATGACTTCGATAACAGATATGATAAATATGAACACTGGTTCTTAACTGCTGATTCTGGTGGTCAGGCTGAAATTGTTACAGACACACTTGTAGATATTGCTGGTGGTAATAAAATTAATACAGTAAGATCTGGAAATACTGTTACTGTTAATCTTGATGCCAATCATGGATTCCTTACTTCACAAAGAACTGCAACGTTTGAAGCTATAAACTCAGGAGCTGATAGTAATGATGTAATCCTTAGACTTGATGATGGTTTAGATGATGATGTAAGAATTACCGATTCTGGTACAGTTACTGTTTCATATACAAATGCTGGTCAATTTAATATCCATGGCGCAGATACTAATACTGATATTAATGTAAATACCACAAACTTAAAAGCTAGATTAGCTCAATTAAGTGGAGATGATATTTATATTGGTGATACAAGTGATGATAATACAATTATTGTTAGAGGTAACTTCCATGTTCAAGGTACTGAAACTACTGTTAATAATGAAACATTAAAGATTTCTGATAATAAAATTATTCTTAATAGTGATCAGCCCAACTCAGCGCCAACTCAAGATTCATTTGTTGAAGTTGAAAGAGGTTCATATGTAAATGCTTATATTAAGTGGAATGAATCTGATAATAGATGGCAATACGCTGAAGGCGATACAACATTAACAATCAGAAACTTCTCAAGAGCTGATGACGATGCTGATAAAACAACATTTAAAGTAGAAGTTGATGATAATGGTCAGGCCACTATTACTAAAAATGAAACTCTAGGTATTAGGGGCGGAACTGCAATTTCGACTGATTATGTAGGTACTGTTGCTGGTGAAAATCATACACTACAGGTTAAACATTCTGATGTAGGAAGAAATGATCCTTCTCCGGGCTCAGCAACATTATCCCATAGTGGTAATTTCTCTGCAGTAACAGGTGTTACATCTAATGCTCAAGGTCATATTACTGCTATTAATACGACTCAGTTTACCCTGCCTGCTGGTGCTGTACCAAATAATGGTACGTTAACAATGGGTACTTCTACTGGTCTTGATGGATCAGCAACCTTCACAGCAGATCAAGCCGGTAACTCAACGTTTACAGTTTCATTGGATTTATCTGAACTTACAGATATGACAGCTGATGTTAGTGGAGCTAATGATGAACTTATCCTATTAGACAGCGGCGCAGAAAGAAGAAAGCGCATTGGAGAAATTAAGCTAGGTCAGTTTAATAATGACCAAGGTTATACATCAAATATTGGTGATATTACTCGAGTTAATATTACAGCTGGAGTTGGTTTAACTGGAAGTAAAGATACTACAGATGGTGATCATATACAAACAATAAAAGCTAATCTTATTAGTGACACACTAAGAAATGTAACTGCTCAAAGTATTTCAACCACAGCAAATAGAACATACGCTGTAATGCCAGATGCTGATGGTGACTTAGTTGTTAATGTGCCATGGTCAGATAATAATACAAATAAGTTAACAACATTCCAAGTTGAAGACGGAGATGGTAATGAAGTTACAATTAGCCATGCGAAAGAATGGAAGTTTGTAGAAGGTGCTGAGGATGTCGATGCTGATGGTAATGATTATATTAATATTAATTGGAGTGATACATCAACTGGTTCAGACGGTGATCCTTATGATTTAAAATTCTCACATAAGAGAACAACCAGAACTAATACTACAAATAACTCAGCAACAACTTCATTTGGTGGAAGCTTTACTATAGTTGATGGCGTTACAACAAATGCTACTGGTCACGTAACAGGCGTTAATACAAAAACTATTACAATGCCGTCTAATCCAAATACTGATAAATTCTTAAATGATGTGTCTACTGTTGATAATGGCGCTAATATGATCTTACGTCATACCATGTCTAATGGAACTTCGCATGATGTTGGTATTACTGCCGGAACTAATATTACATTAACCCCTGGAACAGAAACATTTAGTATTGCAACAACTGCTGAAGTTAACCAGAATGCATTCGCATATGTTATGGTTGGTGAATATGATTCAGCTACTCAATCATCAATAAATGTTAAAACTGCATCAGCCGATAGTAAAAGTGATACATTCACTCTTAACTTTTGGAAAGGCTTTGATGTAATTTCAAGTGGTGATGACGGTGCTTTAGTCAAATTGCACAATGATAGAAGATCACAATATTCAAGCGATGATATTTATATTGGTGGTAATACTCATGATTATATTTTTGCTGATGCATCTCATGGATTAAGATTCTGGACTTCTAATGAAGAAGAAATGAGACTTGAAAATGATGGCGATCTTCATGTTGACGGGGATGTAATTGCATTCTCAACTACTGTTTCTGATGAAAGATTAAAGGAAAATATTCAAGTTGTAGATAATGCTTTGGATAAAGTATCGCAATTAAAGGGTGTTACTTTTGATTGGAAAAAAGATGGCGAACATTCAGCTGGTTTAATAGCACAAGATGTAGAAAAAGTATTACCGTCTGCTGTTAAAGAGAAAGGTCTACCATTTAAAGCTCCTGACGATCAAGAATATAAAACAGTTGAATATTCACAGGTTACTTCGCTTTTAGTTGAAGCTATTAAAGAGCTAAAAGAAGAAAATAAATTACTTAGAGCTGAGATCGAAAGCTTAAAAGATATAAATAAATAAAGGAAATATAGAATGGCGATATATTCTAATTTATCAGTTGATCAAGGTAGTACATTTTCAGTTGAAATTGATGTTACTGACGTTGCAAATGATCCATTAAACCTTGCTGGATATACTGTAGATGGTCAGATAAGAAAAACATATACCTCTTCAACTTCTACTAGTTTTACGTCCTCTATACCGAATGCCGCAGGTGGTACAGTAAAGATAGAATTATCTGCTACTACGACTAATAATATGAAGGCTGGTCGATATGTTTACGATGTTGAAATAACAAAAACGACCACTGGAGAAGTTACTCGTATAGTGGAGGGTCAATTAGAAGTTAGACCAGGAGTGACAAGGGCGAGCTAATGAGCATAAAAGCTAAGGTTAGAACTACAGGCAAATTAAAAGGTAAAGCTCAATCTCAACAAGAAATTGTAGCCACCACAGTAAAAATCCAGTCTGGGGATTTAAGACTTGGAGATTTGGCTGATATTAATGCGGCAGGAACAACAGATGGCGCGGTAATTGTATACGACGGCGTTAACGGAGAATTTAAAGTTACAACTCAAGTTGAGAATGAAAACTTGAATATAACAGGAGGCACGTATTAGTGGCTAATTTAACAAGAATAAAGATATTAACTACAGGATCTACTACTGCTGCTCCTAGTAATATTAAGACGGGTGAGTTGGCATACTCATACGTATCTGGCAACCAAGCAAACAATGGTGATAGATTATATATTGGTACTGGTTCAGAAACTGGCGGTGTTGCATCCAGTGTTGATGTAATTGGTGGTAAGTATTTTACAAATCTTTTAGATCATGTACACGGAACACTTACAGCTTCTAGTGCTCTTATTACAGATTCTAATTCAAAAATTGACAGATTAAATGTTGATAATTTAAGATTAGATGGTAACACTTTAAGTTCAACAAACACTAATGGTAATATTACAATTGATCCAGCTGGCAGTGGTAAATTAATATTACATAACGTTTATATCAATGGTGGAACAGATTCTCTAGAAGAATTTATTTACGACACAGTAGGTGGTGCAGTAACTGGTGGAACTGGCATTACAGTTGACAATAACGATGGTAATAATCAATCAGTTGTTTCTATTACAAACACTGGTGTTACTGCTGGTGATTATGGATCAGCCACAAAAATTCCAACCTTTACAGTAAATGCTAGAGGACAATTAACAGCTGCAGGTGAAGCTGATGTCGCAACTGCCTTAACAGTTGATGGTAATACCGGAACAGCAGATGCCGATTTGCTTACTGATGATTTAAGGATTATTGGTACAACTAACGAAATCGTAACTACTGCTTCTAAATCAGGCACTGACGTAACACTTCAAATTGCTCTACCTGATGATGTTACCATTGGAGACGCGTTAACTGTAACTGGTGCTGCTTCTGTTGGCGGCGCATTAAGCGTAGATGGTAATGTAACTCTTGGTAATAATCCAGCTGATACAGTAACTACTGCGGGTAGCATGACAGTTGGTGGTAACTTAACAGTTAATGGCACAACAACTTCTGTAAATTCAACTGAAATTTCTCTTGATGATCCAGTACTCATGCTTGCAGATAATACTTCTGCGGCTGATGGTATTGATAGAGGTGTAAGATTTAAGTGGCACGATGGAACGGAAGTAAAAGAAGGATTCTTTGGATTTGATATTCAGACACAAAGATTTTCATTTACTAAAGATGAAGACTTTAGTGGTGGTGAAAATGCTTCATCGCCATGGCATGACGCTCAATTTGGTGGTGTATATGCTGGTAATATAACAGTTGGTATTACTAATGATAATACAATTAATACTACTAGTGGTAATTTAGTATTAAATTCAGCTGGTGGAACAATTGATATTAATGATAACGTTGATATTTCCGGATCTCTTGTTCTTGGTACTGACCTTGCAGTACCTCATGGTGGTACTGGTTTAAGCTCATTCACTGGAAATGCTGTATTTGTTACTAATGCGGCAGGAACAGCAATTAGCTTCCTAACTGGATCAGAAGGCGATATTATTCAATTCAATGCCTCAGGAAATCCAATATCTTCTGATGTAATTGATGGTGGCACTTACTAATCTAAGTTTTCTTCTATTATAAATAGTATTATAACACATATATATGTGAATGTAAACATTTATTAAATTCTCTACATAGAGATTGAAATAGGAGAAGTCAAAATTGGCTAGAAAATCAGATATTCGTTTGAGACGATCAGCAGTCTCAGGCTCAGTCCCAGGTGGTGCAGACCTTAATCTAGGCGAACTAGCACTTAATACAGCAGATGGCGCAATATTCGTAAAGAATGGCGCAGGTAATATTGTCACTGTTTCTCACGATGGCATTCTTCATTACGACGAACCAAACTCCCGTATCGGTATTGGCACATCAACACCGGCCGTAGATTTACATGTTGTATCTGGTGATGGTTCAACTATTGGTGGTGCTCATATGAATAGAGCAACGCTATTACTTGGTACAACCACAAGTGGTATGGCTCTTGATGTTAATGAGATTTGCGTTGCTGGAGATGATTTATTTTTAGAAACATTAGGTAACAACGACATTAAGTTTAGAACTAATGGCACTCAAGTAAAAATGATTGTCAAAGGAAATGGTAATGTTGGTATTGGTCGTGCAACTCCAAGAGCTAAATTAGATGTAAATGGAAGTATTAATATAGAACAAGCTACGTCAATTTCTTTAGATTCTGATACTTATGCCGATACTGCTATTCTTATTCCTAGAGGCACTGGTATTAGAAGTAATACTACTGGAGATTATCAAAGAAATTTGCTTTCTCATAATGGAACATCAGGAAATGGCGCTCTTCAAATTGGCCAACAAGGTACTTCCATAATTACAGACGTATTAGTATACCCAGGCTCTTCTGGTAATATTAGATTTTTCCCAAGTGGAAGCGAAGATGTCAGATTCGATATTAGTGGTAATGTTGGTATTGGAAATACTAATCCTGTGGCCAGATTGGACGTTGCTGGAGAAGATGCTGGCCCTAGTGGTATTTTTCACTATGGATACGCAACTAATGAAGGCATAAGAGTTTTTGGTAATGAATCTGCAATCGATATTGTTGGTAATGATAATGGTAACCACGCATCTAGTTTATTATTAAGGAACTCTAATGAAGGTTTTGCTTTAGTTAATAACGCTAGTTCTAATCGCTTAGAATTTAGAAGCTTTACATCAACTGCTAACGATTTTAAAGTCCATCATACAGGCACTAATGTTAATAATTTAGTTGATATTCTTACCCTTGAAAAAACTGGCAATGTCGGTATTGGAACTAATAGTCCCAGCGAATTATTAGAAGTTGCGGGTGACACTAAGGTTACTAATTTAGGTGTTAATGCTGGTCCACAAGATTATTTATCTTCTCTAAGCGCAAGATTAACTGTTGGTGGTAATGCTGTTATTAACACTAACTCTCCTATACTTTATTTAAGAGCAAATGGCACTTCCAATAATTCTGATCTAAGATTCCAAAATGGATTAAAATTTACTAATGGATCAGCTGCTATTAGAGCTATCATAGATGACTCAGGAAATTTTGGTATAGGAACTGATACACCCGAAACGCAACTTCATGTTGCACATGGATCAGACACCTCTGCTGCAGTACATATTACTGGTGGTCATGCAGGTAGAAGATTAAAAATACAAAGTTTTCAATCTGGAGGTGCTGATGGCGCAGGATTTTTATTTGATGCCGATTCTTCTTATGGCGCTTTAAAATTCCAAACAACAAGCACAGACAGAATGGTTATAACTCAACCAGGTTCAGTAGGTATTGGAACTAGTGACCCTAACAGACAACTTCATGTTTATCAACCAAATGGTACTAATGTTGTAGCTCAATTCGAATCGAATGATGCTCAAGTATGGATTGATTTACAAGATTCAAATAGTGGCTCTTATGGTTGTTTAATAGGTCATGACACAGCGGCGGATCATTTATTTATGATTGCTGATAGTAATGTTAGTAGAAAACTTGTAATAGATAATGATGGAAATGTTGGTATTGGTGATACGAGTCCGGCTCATAAATTAACAGTATCAGCACCAAATAATACGACTGCAGTAGGTATTGATATTGGGAGTAATGCACACTTCGATTTTCAAGCAAATTCTACAAGTGGATATACTACTACATTTTATATGGACGATACTGGTTTAGAAATTGGCCATGATAGTGCATCAAGAAACTTAGCACTTCAAACTAGTAATACAGATAGGCTTGTTATTGCTGGAAGTGGTGCAATCACATTTAATAACGCATACACTTTCCCAACATCTATTGGTTCATCTGGTCAAATTCTTAAAGTTCCAACAAGTGGAACACAACTTATATGGGGTAATGAAACTGCTTCGGCTCCTCTACAAATTATTGACACTGATGGTGACACTAAGATTCAGGTTGAAGAATCAGCTGATGAAGATATAATCAGGTTTGATACTGCAGGTACTCAACGATTGGCTATTAATGCATCAGGTGACATATTAATGTCGGGAGGTGACTTAAGGTATACGGGTGGTATTAACTGGGATATAGCACACCATGGCGCAGGACAAAATATAGTATTCCACACAACACCTACGGGTGGTTCAGCAACTCGACGCATGCGCATTGATGATCAGGGTAATGTTGGTATAGGCACCGACAGTATGACATATAAGTTTGAAGTTCATGGTAACCTAGCATCTTCATTAAGAGCAAGAGTTGTAAATGCTGGTAATGGTCAATCTAGTCTTGATTTAAAAACTGCTGATCAAGAAACCAGACTTATTGCTGTTAATGGTAAATCTTTCTATGTTTATAATCAAACAACTGCTACCGAACCATTTACTATTTTAAGTGGCGGTAACGTTGGTATAGACTTTACCTCACCTGATGATAGATTACACGTTAAAGGTGGTATAAGAACTCATTCAGCATCCGAAAGTAAGTATATTAAAATACTTGGAGGAAACACTGGTAACTTTATTGATTCTCATGGTACTACACTTTATATTAGGCCAGGTGGTAATACAGGTACAGCTACAAGCATCGATGCAAGTGGTAATGTAGGGATTGGAGCAAATCTTACTGTTGCTGGCAATCTTACAGTTCAAGGTACAACTACTACACTAAACACAGCAACTCTTGATGTAGAGGATTTAAATATTACAGTTGCTAAAGGCGCTGCCGATAAAGCTGCGGCAGATGGAGCAGGGATTACAATTGACTGTGGTTCTGACCCCGATGCTACATTCACATATGATGGTGGACAGGATAGATTTAAGTTTAATAGAGAAATACATACATCAAATGGAATACGAATTGAACAGTCAAGTCCATACTTAGTTCTTAAAGATACTTCAGATGACGATGATCATGCTATTAGACTTACAGCTAACAATAATAGTACTGTATATCAAATTGATTCAGCCGGAGATAATTTTAATTTTAGAACTTATGGAACTAGAGGTATAAAGCTTTTAACTGGCGATATTCAACGATTCTCTGTTGGCGATGGTGGTAATGTTCATTTTTATAAGGCTGATGGTACAGCATCTAGAATGAGGTGGGATGCCACAAATGAAAAATTAATTATTGGCTCAGGTGATAGACTTTCATTGGACACAGCTGTTACTATTAATCCAAGCAATGGAAATCAAAAAGTATACTCTTTAATATCTAGTGATATTGGATCAGAAAATCTGGGCTTTGCTATGAAAGGCGACGATACTACTGATAGAATGTCTTTCTTTACAGACTATAATACCAGTGGAACTTATGCTGAAAGAATGAGTATTATTGCTGAAACCGGTAGAGTTGGTATTAATCAATCAGCACCAGCTGCGCAGTTTCATGTTTATTCTAACACAACATCTGCTCCTGCCATGCTTATTAGAAATGATAGTGCGAGTGCTGGTGGTAGAGGTTTACTAATTCAGCATGATAATGGCGGAGCTGGCACCGATAGATATGCATTAAAAGTAGTTACTGCCTTTGGGTCATCTGATATAAATGCGTTGGTTGTAGATGGAAATGGCCATGTTGGTATGGGTACAGATACTCCAGTAAAGCCTTTACATGTTCAATTTAGTGGTGACAATGGAATAAGAATAGAATCAGAGGATAATCATGCCTCATTATATATTGATAGCCATACTGCGAGAGGCCAATACATAAGATTTACTGAAGAGAATAGTAATAAATACTGGATTCAATCTACTGGGGGGAAATTAGTATTCAGACCAGGTGCAACAGGTACAGTTGCAAATCAGGTTATTTTTGATGATTCAGGCAGTGTTGGTATAGGTTATACTTCTCCAGGTGCTAGATTACATGTTAGATCTGGTAGCGATGATCTTGTTTCTATTTTTGAATCAACTGATAATAAGTCATATATTGCTATTAAAGACGATGACACAAGTGGATATATTGGAGCTGAAAATGGAAAACTTTCTCTTGGTGGTCAAGGTGGAGTTAATGCAGCAAATCTTAATATCGATGTATCGACTGGTAATGTTGGTATTGGTATAATCACAGCAAATTATAAGCTTCATGTTGTAGAATCAACTCAAAATGCTGGAGCAATTAATGTATCAGATGGTACAAGCTGGATGAGAATGGTTCCTAATCTAGGTGGAAGTGGTTTTAATCCACTATCAACTGCTGGAGACATGGGAATTATATTCTCAACTGATGATGCTAGTGGAAGCGATGGAACTGGTGGCTTTTTAATAGCTCCTCATTCAAATAATAAGAGTGGTATAAAAATTCGTGAGAATGGTAATATTGGTCTTGGTACACACGCTCCTGCAGCAAGATTACATGTTATGGGGTGGGCCAATAACGCGAGTAACTTAGCTACCTCAGCATCTAACGCAAAAGTTAAATTTCAAAATTCAGATAACTCAAGTTTATCTTCATATGAGGGATATACAGGTAATTCATGGTATCAGCAAATTGCTAATGGAGCAGGAACTACCCCATATAAATTATCTTTAAATCCTTATGGTGGTAATGTTGGTATTGGAACGGCTAACCCGTCTCAAAAACTTCATGTCGCTGGTACAACTAGATTAAATGTATTTAATCATAAAAATGGAATATTTAGTCCTATAACTTCAGCAAGTGGTAATAATTATATTGGTACATTGGATACTGGAAGTAATGGCGATGGTGGCGGTGGAACTCTAATAGTTTATGATGGCCACACAAAAAATACTAGAGTTATTGATATTGCTATAAGAAATTCAAGTGGAACTTCTACAGTTACTTGTTCGGTCACTGGTAGTGGTGGGGGTGGAGATGTTGATATACAACTTAGACATGTTGAAAGAAGTAATGACGCATCAAAAATCGATTTCTTCTTAGCTTCTTCAGGTGGTAAATTATTTACTCAATATTATTATTGGACGACTTCTCATTACGTTGATGATAGTGGTTCAAGTCCAAGTTCATCTGGAGCAACAACAGTTGATTTGGATGATGCTATGGGAGTATTTACAAAACAGAATAGTTATGTTGGTATTGGAGAGACTAATCCTGGAGCTAAGTTTCAGGTAAATTCTAGTGGCACTATTGGTTGGAGTAATTTAGCAAATGCATTTATTCTTGCAGGTACAACCAGTGCAGGTATTGGGTTTGATGATAATGAAATTATGTGCAAAGGCTCCGGACACTTATATTTTGGTACTACAGATTCAGGATCGGATGTAGTTATTAGAGCTGGGGGCACTGGTGCAGCTGTGACGGTCGATGGTAGTAATCAAAGAGTTGGTATTGCTAAAAGCGAGCCTTTAGCAAGATTTCAAGTAGAAGAATACGGGATTGATACTAGTTCAGCAACTACTACAGCAACTACACAGGTGGCTATACACACATTCCCAATTACTGACTTTAGAAGTGCTAGATTTACAATTCAAATTACAAATACAACTGATTCTACATATCACTCAACAGAAATATTAGCAATCCATGATGGTACTACAGCAAACATTACAGAGTTTGGAGAAGTACATACAGGATCTTCTGTTGAAGCTACCTTTGATGCAGACATAAATAGTGGAAACTTTAGATTATTAGCTACACCAACCTCTACAAATAGTATGACATTTAAAGTTGTATGTCATAGTTTAACAGTATAAAATGTATAAATAGTATTATACAATAACCGTGGACAGTGAAACGGAGAACACATGGCAACAGATCATAACTTTCGAATAAAGAACGGCCTAGAAGTAGGTGGACAATTAATAGTCGATTCAAACGGCCAGCTAGTAGTATCTGCTGCTGGCTCTAATTTAGAATTTCCCGATAATACAAAACTTTTCTTTGGTACTGGTAGCGATGCTAGTGTATTTTATGATGGAAGTCATCTTAGGTTTAATGTTTCTAGCGGGAACTTTAATATTCAAGCAAATGATTTCCACATTACTGATAAAGATAATGGAGCTGCTAGATTTACTGTTGACCATGATGGCGCAACAAGTATAAAATATAATGCAAACGAAAAACTAGCAACCACAGCTAATGGTATTGATGTCACGGGAAGAATTGATTTAGACGATTCAAATACTCGATTATCTAAAGGTAGTGGAAACTCATTGAGAATTAATACCAATGGTGGCCAAACAGAAATAGGCCCTCAGAATACTAGTTGGTCGCATTTTAGTACAGATAGACCAAGATTTTATTTTAATAAAGGTATTACTGTTGACGGGGGTCTTATTGGCTCATATGATGAAGATTTACAAATTCAAAGAGCAGGTACAACTAAACTAACAGTTACCTCAACAGGCGTAGACATTGCTGGTGATTTAACTATTACCGGTGATTTAAATACAGTTAATACAACCACCCTTGACGTCTCAGATAAATTAATTACTGCCGCTGTCGGTGGTACTGCTGCTACAAACAGTGGCGGTGGATTTAAAATATCTGGAGCCAATGCAGAGTTTCTTTGGGATAATACAAATACTCAAATGACTCTTAATAAGGATCTTAAATTTACAGATGAACAAAAACTAAAATTTGGTAATAGCTGGTTTAAAAATAGTGGTGATAACAACCATGTTCATTTTTATTCTGCAAATGGATTAATTCCTCATAGTACAACTACTGCTGATAACTCTCCATTAGGAACTTCCAGTTATAGATGGGAAGCTGTTTATGCTGGTGTTGGTGACTATTCTTCATATGTTCAAATTGGCACAAATTCTGGTGCTGCCTTCAATGGTGATTCAAGTTTAAGAATACAAAGAGCCGGAAACGCATATGTCAATATTAAAACTGGTACTAGTAATGCAGGTGGAGTTTTAATTGGAGATACTGATGATAACTTTATGGGAGGTTTTATTTATTATAATAATACCAACAAACTAGAGTTACATGCAAATAATGGAGTAGCATTAACAATAGATAGTGATAAAGCCGCAACATTTGTTTCTAATGTAACTGCATCAGGTTATTTACAGGCACATAGTGTGCTATACACAAGAGACAATCTTCTAGTACTTAATAATGCTGGAGATGGTTGGAATACTTGGGCAACCCGATCAAGTGGCAATTATAATTTAAATGTTGGATCGGTTACTTCTACTGGATTTTCTGGACCTGGTTCAAGTATAACTGCAATTAATGCTTCTAATATTTCGTCAGGAACATTACCCGTAGCTAGATTATCAGATAATATCTTTGACTCATATAACAGAGGTACAATTGATGTAGCTGGCGAAGATTTTGATGATTACACAACCACTGGAGTACATCATGTTTCTAATTGGTCTGATGAAAATGATACAGTAGCAAATGGACCCACTGGGTCATATCCTTGGGGTATGCTAAGAGTTACAAATTGGATGAACAATGCTGGTACTGGCGATGGTTATGTATTACAAGAATATTTCCCACATAATACTGATACATGTTGGACTCGTATCATGTGGAATAGCTCGTGGGGAGGCTGGAGAGAATCATGGGGAAGTGGCTCCGATGGTTCAGGTTCAGGATTAGATGCTGATAAATTAGATGGTAGAGATACAAGTGATTCAGGTGGTAATAATAAAGTACTTATTACAAATAGCACTGGTGGTACAACTATTTCAGGAACTTTAACTGCAGGAACTATATCTAGTGGTGCTATAACGAGTAGTGGTGCTGTATCAGCAGAAGATAATATCTACCTAACTGATGCAGGAACTGTAAGAGGTAAATTATTATTAAATGCTTCAGATAGAGATAACGTAGAGCTTAGAGCAGAATCATTAGGCTCAACAATGAAGTTTTTCACAGTTGGTACACAGGCTTTATTATTAGACGCGTCACAAAACGCTACCTTTGCAGGAACTATATCTAGTGGTGCTATTACAAGTACAGGAAGTTCATCTTTTGGAAATGGAACGACTGTCGGCAGTGTTGAAATAGATGGTAGTGGCATTGGTATTCAAGAAGCAGGATTACTATTTCAACCAAATTCTGCCTATAGATGTATTCATCCTACAAGTATGACTTCAACTGCTCATAGCAATGATATTAGTTTAGGGTGGAGTAATAATAAATGGAAAGATATTTACCTTGCGGGTTTTGTAAAAGCAGACTCAGGATATCAAGTTGGCACTACAACGGTAATAGACTCGAGTGGTAATCTAACCAACATAGGAACTATCTCTAGTGGAGTTATAACAGCTACACAAATAAATATAAATTCAGGTACAACAAATACAACTGCAGTTTTTTCAAGTGGTGACGATAAAGCATTTATAAGAATTAAAGATGATGATACTGACACATATTTAATTTCAAAGGATAATAAGTTTTCAATAGGTGAATCATCTAGTGATTATAATAATTTTAAAATCGATATTACTAGTGGTAATATTAATAGTAATGGTTATATTTCTGCTGGTGAAACTAGTGGAACAGGTGGCGGTTTAGTATTAGCTTCGAGATATAGTGGTAATGACCATATTGCAACTATAAGTTCTATGTATTCAAATGGCGGTTGGGTACTGGGTTATGGTGCTAAAGCAAAGGATGGTGCCTCAGGATTTGTTAGTACATTTGATAACTTTAATGCACCTCGATCGTATTTAAGAATTCAAAATAGCGCTATTGCTATTGGTTATGCCCCAACCCAGCAAACTGCTGTAGATTCTGATTTAACAAGCGTAAGCGAACCCTTTGTATTTACTCCTTCAAGCGGAGCTTTAAGTATTACTGGACAACTTACCGCATCAACTGTAAATACTGGACAAGGCGCAACTGAAGTACACTTAATGAATCAGAATGTGAGAACAACAGATTCTCCTCAATTTGCGTCATTAACATTAACTGGTGATTTAAATATTACAGGTGATATTAATACTACTACCGTTACTGATTTAGATGTACAAGATAAAACAATTACTGTGGCAGCCGGTGCTGCTTCAAGTTCTGCTGCTGATAATGCTGGTCTTGTAATTGGTGGTGCTGGCTCAAGTATTCTATGGGATCATGGCGAAGATAAATTCCAATTCTCTCATGGTATTAATTTTGATAGAGATACTGCGACTACTACTAATGCAAATTTAGGTATTTACTGGTCGGCATGGGATAAAGAAGGAACTACTGATTATACCGATTCAGCATGGATTAGACATACAACAAATTTACAGGGATATTCAACTGCATTAGAAATTAAATCAAATAATGATGCTAATGATGGTATTGTATTTACTACTCATAGTGGATCATATCTTTTGCATAATAGTAATAAAATTTTTACAGATGCATATCATCCAAACGCTGATAAGTGGACTACATCAAGAACACTAACATTAGCTGGTGACTTAAGTGGTAACGTTACCTTCGATGGTTCAGCCGACTTTACTCTTACAGCCACAGTTGCTAATGATTCACATACTCATGCATTTGATAATCTTACAGCTAAAGGATCAGGTACAGGGGAATATTCAACATCAGGTTATTTAACCGCTGGTAGAGGAAGTGGCGGTGTATCACTTACCCATAATGATGGTTATGGTAATGCGAACGTAACATTTAATCACAAAGGTGGAAACCCTGAACAAAATGGTAATAGTGGACGTATTGTAGTAAATACAGACGCTGCTGAAGGTAATGCTAAAATGACCTTTGAGCTTCTGTCATCTGTTACAAGTGGAACGGCTGTTAATACTCCATCAGCCGCTGAATTAACAGAAACTGGATTTTATATACCAAATTATCTGTATCACCTGGGCGATACAGATACATATTTAAAATTTGATGCTGATAGAATACGATTATTTGCTGGTGGTACTGTTAAATTTGATTCTAATACTACTTACTTAACTACGGTTCCTAATCACAACGCAAACTTAATTACGTCTGGTACGCTAAATACTGCTCGTTTACCAACTGACATGATACTTACTGCGGCTGCTCCAAGATATAGATTAAACGAAACTGGAGTTACAAACACACCGAGTTGGTGGATGATATCAGATGGTGGTAACTATAGTATCCGCTTAAATAATACAGGTACTTATCCATTACAAATCGCAACAAATAGTGATAATAATGCTGTAACTCATATAATTATGGGTTATAATACTGATTTTAATGATGGTATTGATGTTACTGGTTCAGCTACCATTAATTGTGGTACAGCTATCGGCCTTAAAATTGATCATGATAGTTTTGCAAAAGGTTTAGAGCTTCATCGAGAGGACTCTTCTAATGCGGCTTCTATAACGTTTAGCAACAACTCAGGTGAGTCAGGAATACTTTATGCTAGACATTCAGATAAACGACCTATTTGGAGACCTGGCGGGACTACTGACAATCATCAAATCTTTACAGATAACTATCATCCAAATGCTGATAAATGGACAACTCCTAGAACGCATACTGTTGAATTGACTGGCGAAGTTACTGGTTCAGCTGCCCAAACAGTTGATGGTACAGGCAACAAAACATGGTCAATTACTACAACACTAAATAATACAGCTCTTGATGATCAGTATGTAGACATCGCTGGTGATACAATGACTGGTACACTAAATATGAATAGTAATAATGTTCAGAATGCCAGATTATCAGGCTCACAAACATATTTACCAGGTCATGCATATTCCCTTACACATGACGGTTCAAATGTTTATTGGCATATCGGTTCAGCTGCTGGAAATACAAATAAGGTATTAAATTTAAGAATTTATAATAGTTCAAACAATTATTCAGTAAATCAGTGGACAGTTGATAGATTAACTGTTGCCGGTGGAGTTACCACAACTGCTGATATAATTGCTAAAAATTCATCCAATATAATTATAGGACAGTATAGTACTACAGATACTGGATCACTTATTTTAACTGGCTCTACTGCTAATAAACAAGCTGAATTAAAATGTACTAATGGTAATTTACATATAGATTCTGAATCGGGCTTTACTACTTATCTTAATTACTATGAAGGCTCGGGTGTTGCTTTTGGTAATGGAGCTTCAGGCGTCGCTGCTTGGATGGGTTCAGATGGAGACTTATGGAAAGGCTCTTCGGATAACTCAGGTTCTAGATATTTTCATGATGGCTATCATCCAAATGCTGATAAATGGACAACTCCTAGAACATTGACATTAGCTGGTGACTTAACTGGCAACGTTTCATTTGATGGTTCTGCAAACTTCACTCTTACTGCGGCTGTGGTTAATGATTCGCATACGCATAAAAAGATAGTTGAAGACGCAGTAATAGATTTTGGTGCTTCTAAGCTTCAATGGATGGATCAAGACGGTACTGGAGGTACTGGATTAGATGGAGCTGCTCCAAGAAATCCTGCTAATGGTTGGTATCATAATATAATTACAAATCATGGTAATAATAATGGTTATTATAGTCAAATATCTTTGGGTATCAATACAAACGATATGTATTTTGGTAGAGTTGCTAATGGCACTGCTCATACTTTCCAAAGAGTCTTTATGGACAATTATCATCCAAACGCTGATAAGTGGACTACAGGAAGAACGCATACCGTTGAATTGACCGGTGAAGTTACTGGTTCAGCTTCCCAAACAGTTGATGGATCGGGAAATAAAACTTGGTCAATTACTACAACACTAAATAATACAGCTCTTGATGATCAGTATGTAGATGTTACTGGTGATACAATGACTGGAAATCTAATATTAGAAGATAGTGAACTACATGTTGGTGATACATCAAATGATATGTGGACAAGAATTAAACATACTCAATCTGACAGTTATGGTTTTGATTTTCAGTATGATAACGCAACAGTAATTGTCAATGAACAAGGAACCACAAACCAAGTAATGGTTTTAGGTGATGTTGATGCTGGTAATAATTCAGGTTTGTTTGGCGTCGCTTTTACCGGTGATGGCGGCAGTAACTGGACTAAAAAATTAGATTTAAGAGGTAATGGTGAATTATACATAGGTGGTTCAGGAACAAGCCGAGCATTCCATGATGGTTACCATCCAAATGCTGACAAGTGGACTACGGCTAGAAGTCATACTGTTACTCTTACAGGAGACGTTACCGGCACAGCTACGCAATCTGTAGACGGAACTGGTAATAAGACATGGTCGATTACAACTGCAGTTACTAATGATTCTCATAATCATAATCATTCTGATGGTGACTTTACAGTAAATGGCGGATTGGTAGTTGAAGGTAGTAAAGATTCTGGCGCGGGTGATATGGGTTTCTATGAAAGTGCCGGCACTAATATAATACTAAAAGGTGATGGATCTGGTCGAAGTGGTATTTTCTTTGAATCAGAAAAAAATGGCACGAATATTAACGATCCATCCGATTATGGATTTATCCAATATCATCCTTATGGACATGGTGGTACTTCAGGCGAAAATGCAGACTTTGTAATTGGTGTTTCAAATGACTCTGGTGACCATGTTATTATTCAATCTCCATATAATGGTGGCGTAAAAGTTGGTTATAGAGATTCAACTAGTGGAACTGGGCTAACTACTCAAACTGTATTCCATGACGCTTATCATCCAAATGCAGACAAATGGACTAACTCGAGAACTTTGACATTAGCTGGTGACTTAAGTGGTAATGTTTCATTCGATGGTTCAGCCAACTTTACTCTTACAGCTACAGTTGCAAATGATTCACACAACCATAATCATTCTGATGGCGACTTTACAGTTAACGGTGATTTATATGCAGCAGATGACGTGTATGGTAAATCTGTTAATAATGAATATTCTAATCTTTATAAATTTGGTGGACTATTCTTTACATGGGATTCAGATACCTATGGAACAAATGCTGATCATTCTATAAGATCTACTTATGGTAATACCTATGGTGATGAAATAACACTTAACTCTTATAACCATATTAGATTCAATATTGATAGTAATAGTAATGACGCAACTTCTTATTTTGAAGTAGGCCATCATACTACTGGTACTGGTAATATTTTAATGAGATTAACCAGTCCATCGGGCAATCTAGAAGTTGATGGTAACGTAACTGCATATTCATCTTCTATTTCAGACGCTAAATACAAAGATAATATTGAACCATTAAAAGGTTCATTAGATAAAGTTTTAAAACTTCAAGGTGTTGAGTTTGATTGGACTGCCACAAGCAGAAAAGGCATGCGGGATATTGGATTTATCGCTCAAGAAGTTGAACCTATTGTTCCAGAAGTTGTTCAAGAGCATCAAAATGGAGTTGGAGAATTTAGTCAGAAAGAAGAAACTTCTAAGTCTATTGCATACGATAAATTGGTACCACTATTAGTAGAATCAATTAAAGAGCTTAAAGCTGAGATTGATGACTTAAAAGAACAACTAAAAAACAAATGATTATAAATAGATATAAGAAATTAGAGGAAATAACATGGCAAAACCTAATTCAAGACAAACACTAATCGATTATTGCTTAAGAGCATTAGGTGCGCCTGTCGTTGAGATTAATGTTGATGATGATCAAGTAGAAGACAGAATAGATGAGGCTTTACAATTTTATCAGCATTATCACGCAGATGCTATTGAAAAAGTTTATTTAAAGCATCAAGTTACTGCAGATGACATTACAAATGGTTATATTCCAATCAATGATTTAGTAACTGATGTTGTTAGAATTTTTCCACTAAGAGAAGGCGGATCTACTAGTAACATGTTTGATGTAAGGTATCAAATGCATTTGAATGACATTTATTCAATGGGATATATGGGCTCATTAGTTGATTATGAAATGTCAATGCAATGGTTATCTATGTTAGACATGATTATTGATTCAGACGATAAGCATATTAGTTTTGAAAGGCATAAAAACCAATTAAGAATTGATATGGATTGGTCAGAAGAAATCCTAGTTGATGATTATATTATTGTTGAATGTTATAGAATAATAGATCCGGCAACTTTTACGGACGTTTATAACGACTATTTCTTAAAGAGATATGCAACAGCGTTAATTAAAATGCAATGGGGAGTTAATTTATCTAAATTTGAAGGAATGGTAATGCCGGGTGGCGTAACTTTTAATGGCAGACAAATATTAGAAGACGCTAAAGAAGAAATAGACAAATTAAATGAAGAAGTCAGATTAAACTGGGAACAACCAGTTGACTTTTATACGGGGTAATAAATGCCTAGAAGCGTATACTTTTCTCAATCAGTAGCATCCGAGCAGAATGTTTATGAAGATCTAATAATTGAGTCACTAAAAATATATGGACAAGATGTTTATTATATACCAAGGACTTTAGTTAATAGGGACGACATTTTAGGCGAAGATCACGCATCTAAATTTGATGATGCTTATATGATTGAAGCATATATTGAAAATCCAGAAGGTTTTGATGGAGCAGGAGACTTATATCAAAAATTTGGATTAGAAATAAGAGATGAAGTAACCTTCGTTATAGCAAGAAAACAGTGGGCTAATTTAGTTGGTGTATGGAATAATGATGTAGAAACTATAAGACCAATGGAAGGTGATCTTATATTTCTACCCATGACAAATAAGTTTTTTGAAATTACATTTGTTGAGCACGAACAGCCATTTTATCAATTATCAAACCTTCCAGTTTATAAACTTAATTGTAGCTTGTTTGAATATAATGATGAAGACTTTGATACTGGAGTTGGTGAAATTGATGTTACAGAAGTTAAAACCTCTTATCAACTTCCATTGGTGGTTTCAGTTACAAATAATCAACACTTTGAGTTAGGAGAAATAGTAACACAAGTTGTTTCTACAGATCCAGCTATAAGCGTATATGGTACAGTTCAAACCTTAACTAAAAGCTCAAATGTATCTTCAGATATTGGTGTTTCAAATATTGGAGTCACTGGATCTACTGAAGCTAAGGATTTCGTCGTGTCATCAACTATACCTTTAACTGGTAGTAAATCTAATGTTACAGGCTTTATAACAGCAATTGATGACGTTACTGATGATGATACATTTGCTAATGATGGTGCTGCAACTAATACAACATTTGAAATAGAGGCTGATGGATTCTTAGACTTTACTGAAACTAATCCATTTGGCGATCCATCGGAGACATACTAATGTTTGGTAATCATTTTTATCATGCAACAATGAGAAAGGCCGTAGCGGTCTTTGGCACTTTATTTAATGATATAAGTGTTATAAGACAAGATGGTAAAGGTAATGTCCTTAATCAAATAAAAGTTCCTTTAGCTTATGGACCTAAGCAAAAGTTTTTAGCTAGATTAGACCAAAATACAAATCAAGAAGCTTCAATGGCTATTAAATTACCAAGAATGGCTTTTGAAATAACCTCATTAGACATTGACTCAAGTCAAAAGCTTGGTAAAAGAAATGTAATAAGTGAAAACCATGCTACAGATCCTACTAAAAAGAAAACATTAAAACAACAAGTGGCATATAATATAAACATGTCATTGTATATTTTAGCAAAAAATCAAGATGATGGATTACAAGTTGTTGAACAAATTTTACCGTACTTTCAACCAGAATATACTATTACTATTAGGCCGGTTGATGGGTTTGCATATAAACAAGACGTTCCAATTGTATTAACGTCTGTAAATATAAGCGATGATTATGAGGGTGACTTTGTAACAAGAAGAGTATTGACGTATCAATTAGATTTTGCAATGAAGATGAAGTTCTTTGGACCAACAGAAAACCAAGGCGTTATTAGAGAAGTTAATTTTGACTTTAACGCTGACGCTAATAATGAAAATGTATTAGAGAATATGGATTTCACAATAACTCCACAGAGCTCTGACGAGGACGACGACTATACTGTTAATGTAAATATAACATAGGTATATTATGGACAAATTAGAAAAAATGCAGGCAAGCCTGAATAAGAACTTGCCAGAGAAAAAAGATAAGAAAGTTCCTGCAACTTTAACCAAAGATCAAACTGAGGTTAAAGACGATTACGAGTATTCACGAAAAACTTATAAAGACCTTATAGACACCGGTGTAAAATCCTTAGATGTTTTAGCTGAATTAGCTAGAGAATCCGAACACCCAAGAGCATTTGAAGTATTATCTAAAGCCATAAAAGATATTGGTGATGTTACTGATAAACTTATGACCCTGCAAAAAAGTAAACAAGATTTAGCAGGCGAATCACAAAGTAAAAAAACTACAACTAATAATAATTTATTTGTTGGTAGTACTGCAGATCTACAAAGATTATTCGCTAAAGCTGATAAAGAAGCTAAGGCAAAGGAAGAGATTATAGATGTCACGCCCAAAAAATGATGAAGGCTATATGGGCAATCCCAATGTAAAACGGGATGGCGTAGAAGCTGAATTTACAGAAGAACAAATTAAAGAGTACAGAAAATGCATGATGGATCCTGCATATTTTGCTCGCACATATCTCAAGGTTATTTCGCTTGATGACGGTTTAGTGCCATTCAATCTTTATCCATACCAAGAAAATATGTTTAATCATTTTAATGAGAATAGATTTTCTATTGTGTTGGCTTGTAGACAGTCTGGTAAATCTATTGCTGCTGTTGGGTATTTACTTTGGTATGCATGTTTCCACCCAGAAAAAACAATAGCTATATTAGCTAACAAAGGCGCTACAGCAAGAGAAATGTTATCTCGTGTAACACTTATGTTAGAAAACTTGCCATTCTTTTTACAGCCTGGCTGTAAAGCATTGAATAAAGGATCTATTGAATTTTCAAATAACTCAAAGCTTATTGCATCTGCAACTTCTGGTAGTTCTATTCGTGGTTTGTCTATTAACCTATTGTTCCTAGACGAGTTTGCCTTTGTCGAAAATGATGCTCAGTTTTATACATCGACTTATCCTGTTGTATCATCCGGTAAGGATACTAAGGTTATTATTACTTCTACTGCTAATGGTATTGGTAATGTATATCATAAGATATGGGAAGGAGCAACAACATATGTCAATGAATTTAAAGCGTTTAGAGTTGATTGGTGGGATGTACCTGGAAGAGATGAAGCTTGGAAAGCTCAAACCATAGCTAATACTTCAGAGCTTCAGTTTGACCAAGAATTTGGAAATAACTTTCATGGAAGAGGTAATACACTTATTGATGCTAGTGATTTATTAGCTCAAAAATCTCAAAGGCCTATGGATTTTAATGAGCACTTATTCATGTATGAAAAGCCTAAAGAAGACCATCACTATGTAATGACAGTCGATGTTTCTAAAGGTAGGGGGCAGGATTACAGTACATTTACTATAATTGACACATCAGTAAATCCATTTAAGCAGGTTTGTGTGTTTAGAGATAATAATATATCTCCAATGCTATTGCCCGATATATGTTACAAGTATGCTATGCTTTATAATGAGGCATATATAATAGTTGAGTCTAATGATCAGGGTGCTGTTGTTTGTAACGGTTTGTATTACGATTTAGAATACGAAAATATGTTTGTTGAGTCACAGGTTAAAGCTAATTCAATTGGTGCTACTATGACTCGAAGAGTAAAACGAATAGGATGTTCAACATTTAAAGATTTAATTGGACAGAAAAAATTGCATATTGTAGATGCAGAAACCATTGGAGAAATGTGTACATTTGTCGCTAGAGGTAATTCATTTGAAGCACAAGCTCCTAATCATGACGATTTAGTCATGAATTTAGTATTGTTTTCATGGTTTACAACCACTGATATATTCCAAGGGTTAACTAATATCGATATGAAAAATCTTTTGTATAAAGAACAATTAAAAGCTATACAAGACGATATGTTACCATTTGGAATTATAAATGATGGTAGTAATAGTAATATAGAAGGTAAAGGCGATGGCGAAGGTAATGTTTGGTTTGAAGATCATTCATATGATCCACTAAAAAGACATCTTACGAGATAAATATCCCCTAGAATTATTATTTATATAAATAAAACTGATTGAATATAACCGTATTATGAAAACTTATTAATAACTCAATTTGAGAGGACAAAAAAATGGCATTTCAAGTATCACCAGGCGTCCAAGTCAAAGAAATTGACGCATCGGGCGTAATACCTGCCGTATCAACCAGTATTGGTGGATTCGCAGGGTCTTTCAATTGGGGTCCAGTAGAAGAAGTTAGAACGGTTGGTTCAGAAACAGAATTAGCTAGTATCTTCGGAACACCAGATTCCAATACTTATAAGTACTTTTTAACTGCTGCATCATTCTTAAAGTATGGTAATGCGCTTAAAGTAGTACGAGTAGCTTCCGGTCATAAAAATGCGACCGATGGAACTGCTAAACTCGTCAAGAATGAGGATCATTATGATTCATTATCTTTTGACGGAACATTTATTGCACGATATCCAGGTACACTGGGTAACGCACTAGAAGTCCAAATATGCCCAGCTAATGCTACGGCATGGGGAGCTTTCAACTATGCAAGTAGCTTTGATGGCGCTCCAGGAACTTCCGATTACGGAACGTTAAATGGACACGCTAACGACGAATTACACATTGTTGTAGTAGATAAAACTGGCGCGTGGAGTGGAACCGCGGGAAGCGTTTTAGAAACATTCCCATTCGTATCGCAAGCTTCATTATCTAAGAAGTCTGACGGTCAAAGTAACTATTATAAAGAAGTAATCAATAGAACATCCAGTTATATTTATTGGACTGGTCATCCAACAGCTTTAACTAATGCTGGTACCAATCCAGTTGATGATGTTGCAACATCAGGAGTTGATGAAGGAGCAGCATTCGTAACTGGTACAGCTGTTATTACAGCAACATTGGCTGGAGGTGTTGATGATAATGCACCAACTGCCGGTGAAATTAATACTGGTTTCATGCTGTTATCTGATGCTGAAACAGAGGATGTTAACCTATTGTTTGCTTATCCAGATGCTGATGGTAGTAAAACCATTTGTAATAAACTAATCGAAATTTGTAACACAAGAAAAGATTGTATGGCATTCTTATCGCCGCCAATTGAAGATTCAGTTGGTACTGATACTCCAGCAAGTGATGTACTTGATTGGGTAAATGGTGATGGAACTCAGCTATCAATTAATTCTACATCATATGCTTCTGTTGATTCAGGCGCTGTATATGTTTATGACAAATACAATGATGTTTACAGATGGATTGGTGCTTCTGGTCTTTGCGCTGGTCTTTGTGCAAACACTGATCAGGTTGCTGACACTTGGTTCTCTCCAGCTGGCGTTAACAGAGGTCAACTATTTGGTGTAACTAAATTGGCATATAATCCTAAGAAAGCTGATAGAGATAGTCTCTACAAAGGTAGAGTTAATCCTCTAGTATCTTTCCCAGGACAAGGAACTATGCTATTTGGTGATAAAACACTATTAAGCAAGCCAAGTGCTTTTGATAGAATCAATGTTAGAAGACTATTCATTGTTCTAGAAAAATCAGTTGCTACTGCGGCAAAAGCTCAACTCTTTGAATTCAATGATGAATTTACAAGAGCTCAGTTTAGAAATATGCTCGAACCATTCATGAGAGATGTTAAAGGCAGACGTGGTATGACTGACTTTAGAGTTGTTTGTGATGAAACTAACAACACTGGTCAGGTAATCGATGCTAATAGATTTGTTGCTGATATCTTTATCAAGCCTTCAAGATCTATTAACTTCATAACACTTAACTTTATTGCAACAAGAACCGGAGTAGATTTCTCTGAAATCGCTGGTTAATAACTAGGAGAAGAAAAAATGGCAATTTTAGGCGTAGATGATTTTAAATCCAAGCTAGTAGGTGGTGGCGCCCGCTCTAACATGTTCAAAGTAACATGTAACTTCCCTGCTTATGCTCAAGGTGATGTTGAACTTTCTTCTTTCTTGATCAAAGGAGCTCAGTTTCCTTCATCAGTTGTAGCACCTGTACCTGTATTATTCAGAGGCAGACAACTACAATTAGCTGGTGATAGAACATTCGAACCAGTAACATTAACAGTGATTAATGATACTGATTTCGCGGTGAGAAACTCTTTTGAAAGATGGATGAATGGTATCAGCGAACACAACAATAACACTGGTCAAAGTAATCCTACTGATTATATGGCTGACATTATTGTTGAGCAGCTTAATAAGCAAGGAGAAGTAACCAAAACTTACGATATGAGAGGTTGTTTCCCAACTAATCTTTCTACAATCGAACTTTCATATGACAATGAAAACCAGATTGAAGAATTTACAGTTGAGTTACAGGTTCAATATTGGGAGTCTGGAACCACTTCGTAAAAGCATTATAAATAATATTAAAGGAAGGGAGAACTAACTCCCTTCCGATAATATTGAGGTAAATATAAAAATGGCAGAACTTTTTGGTTTTGAGATCAATAGGAAAGGACAAAAGCTTCCTGAGCTTCCTTCCTTTGTTCCAAATACAGATGAAGATGGCGTTGGCGTTATTAATACAGGTGGTCATTTTGGCCAGTATGTAGATATTGATGGCGACTCAGCTAAGACTGAAGTAGATCTTATTCATAAGTATAGAGATATTGCTTCGCATCCTGAGTGCGATGCTGCAATTGAAGATATCGTCAATGAAGCTATTGTAGGCGATAATAGATCAGCTCCTATTGAAATTATTATGGATGAACTAAATGCATCTGACAAGATTAAAGGGGCTATAAAAGAAGAATTTGAGAATATAATCTCATTACTTCATTTTAACTCATACTCACATGATATTTTTAGAAAATGGTATATCGACGGTAGATTACCATACCACATTTTGATTGATACAAAAAATCCAAAAGCTGGTATTAAAGAATTAAGATATATTGATCCCGCTAAATTAAGAAAGATCAAAGAAGTAGAAGAAGAAAAAGATCCAAAAACCGGGGCTAATATTATTAAGAAGTCAGAAGAGTACTTCTTATTTCAAGATGGAAAAATGGCAAATGATGGACAAGGATTAAAAATACATCCGGACTCTATTGCATATTGTACTTCTGGGATGTTGGATCCCACACGTAAAAGAATTTTATCGCATTTACAGAAAGCAATTAAACCTGTAAATCAACTTAGAATGATGGAAGATTCTCTAGTAATTTATAGAATTAGTAGAGCTCCAGAAAGAAGAATATTTTATATTGATGTTGGTAACCTTCCAAAAGGTAAAGCAGAAGAATATTTGAAAAATATCATGGGTCAATATAGAAATAAGTTGGTTTATGATGCTAAAACTGGAGATATTAAAGATGATCGCAAGCATATGTCAATGCTTGAAGATTTCTTCCTACCTCGAAGAGAAGGCGGAAGAGGTACTGAGATTTCAACGCTTCCTGGTGGAGAGAATCTTGGACAAATCGATGATATTATATATTTCCAAAAGAAATTATACAAATCACTAAATGTTCCAGTTAATCGTTTAGAACAAGAATCTGGATTTAATTTAGGTAGGTCTACTGAAATATCAAGAGACGAAGTTAAATTTAAAAAGTTTTTAGATAGATTAAGAAAAAGATTTAGTGATTTATTTGTACAGCTTTTAAGAACACAATGTTTATTGAAAGGTATTGTTACTAAAGAAGATTGGCACATGTTTAAAGAAGATATTGCCTTTGATTTTATTGAAGACAATTACTTTAGCGAACTAAAAGAAGCTGAAATTCTAAGAGAAAGATTTGAGATGTTAGCTCAAATGGATGAATATGTTGGAAAATATGTATCTAATGAGTGGATTCGTAAGAATGTTTTGAGACAATCTGATGATGAAATTGCTGAAATACAGAAACAAATAGCTGATGAGAAAGCATCTGGTGAAATTGAAGACATTGATGATGAAGATTTTTAATCTTGAAATTTAATTTTTTATAAATATATAACATAGGAAAAGGAAATAATGAGTATTGCAGAACTAATTGATAATGTAAAGAGCGGAGACAACGTTCAAGCTGGTAAAGATTTTAATACTATCATGGCTGACAAGTTGTCAGCTGCGTTAGATGCTAAAAAAATCGAAGTAGCATCTACATTACAAGATAGACAAGCCTCTAAAGAAGAGGAATAACTAAACGGAAATAAGTAAATGAAACTTATAGCAGAATACAATGACAATAACTTAGAGGTTATTGAAGAAAAGGTTAATGGCAAAAAGACTCTCGTGATCGAGGGTGTTTTTATGCAAGCTGATTCTAAAAACAGAAATGGCAGAGTATATCCAAAAGAAATCTTGGAGAATGCTGTTAACAAATACGTAAAAGATCAAGTAAGTACTGGAAGAGCAGTTGGGGAATTAAACCACCCTGAAGGTCCTTCCATTAACTTAGATAAAGTTTCACATAAGATTACTGAACTCAAATTTGACGGAAGTAATGTTATTGGAAAAGCATCAATCTTAGAAACCCCTATGGGTCAGATCGTAAAAGGTCTACTCGATGGTGGCGTTAAGCTTGGTGTATCAAGTCGTGGTATGGGAAGTCTTGTACAAAAAAATGGCGCTATGTATGTGAAAGATGACTTTATGTTGTCCACAGTAGATATCGTTCAAGACCCTTCAGCTCCAGAGGCATTTGTCAATGGAATTATGGAAGGTGTTGAGTGGGTATGGAATAATGGCGTACTTTGTCCACAAGAAATTGAAAAAATTGAGACTGAAATCAAGGAAGCTCGAGGTATTAGTTCATCTGATGTCGAGATTAAAGCTTTTAAAAATTTCCTCTCTAAACTTGTAAATTCTTAATAGGAGAATAAATTATGTCATTAGACGAAATCAAAAATGATGAATTAGTCGAAGACGTATCAGAAACTGAAGAGCTTTCAAACGAGGAGCTCGTTGAAGACGAACAAGTTCAAGACGAAGAAATCGTAGAAGCTAATGATGATGCTGAAGAAGAAGGTGATGAGGAAGAAGTCAAAGAGTCTGATGAAGACGACGATGACGACGACGATTCCGACGACGACGATGAAGTCGAAGAGGAAGAAGAGCCAATGCCTAAAACTAAAGCAGCAATCATGGCATCAGTAAATGATATGTTGAAAAACTCTAAAAAAATTGACGCACAAAGAATCTATTCTAGCGTTGTGAAAACACTTAAGGCACCTGATGTTGAAGAGAAAGCTTCAGTCAAGAAAGAAGACGTTGATGTAGACGTTGCACATATTGACTACAAAGAAGACCTTGACAACCTAGTTGCTGAAGAAGCTACTTTGTCAGATGGTTTCCAAGCTAAAGCTGGAATCATCTTCGAAGCTGCCCTTAAATCAAAAGTGGGTTCAGAAATCGAAAGACTAGAGTCTGAGTACGTTCAAAACCTTGAAGAAGAAGTTTCAGAAATCAAGTCCGAGCTTGTAGAAAAGGTAGATTCTTACCTTAACTATGTGGTTGGTAACTGGATGGAAGAAAATAAAGTTGCAGTTGAAACTGGTCTTAGGACTGAGATTGCTGAAGACTTTATGGCTTCTCTACAATCAGTGTTCAAAGAACATTACATTGAGGTTCCAGAAGGTAAAGTTGATCTGATTGACGAATTGTCAGAACAGGTTAGTGAACTCGAAGAATCTTTAAACAAAACAACAGAAGAAAATATTGCATTGACCGAATCTGTTTCCAACTTGGAAAGAGCTGAGATCGTAAGAAATGCTTCTGTTGGGCTTGCATTAACTGAAGCTGAAAAGCTTGCATCTTTGGTAGAAGATATTGACTTTGATTCTGCAGAAACTTTCGAAATGAAAGTAAACGTAGTTAAAGAGTCTTATTTTAAAACTGAAGCTCAAGAATCAGTAGATGAAGCTCAAAACTTAGTTGGCACCGACGAAGCTCCGGCTGACGTCAGTGACACAATGGCTCGATACACATCAGCTATATCAAAATATAACAAAGTCTAATATAGGGGAAACTAAAAATGTTTAACGCAGACAAAAACTTAATGGAAAAGTGGAGCCCGGTTCTCGAGCACACAGATGTTCCAACAATTCAAGATAGTCATAAAGCAGCTGTTACAGCTAGACTTCTTGAAAACCAAGAAATCGCAGCTAGAGAAGAAGCTGTTGCTAAATCAGGTACCTTCCTTGGTGAAGATGCTCCTGCTAACGCAACTGGCGCTGAAGTAGCTGGTTTTAATCCCGTTCTTATCTCATTGGTAAGACGTGCAATGCCAAACCTTATCGCTTACGATATCGCTGGCGTACAGCCTATGACTGGTCCTACTGGTCTAATCTTTGCTATGAAGTCTAAGTATGTTGCCGCTAACGGTAGTAAAACTGAAGCTTTCATGGACGAAGCAAACACAGCATTCTCTGGCCATGGTACAGCTCAAGAAGCAGGTCCTTCTGGTCTAGAAACAGCTGTTGATAACGGTGATGGTAACTTAGCCACAAACGAAACTGCTGGTGAAATCGTTTCTGATTACTCAGCTGGTATGACTACAGCTGCTGCTGAAGCTCTAGGTACTGGTGGTTCAGGCGGTTCATTCGGTGAAATGGCATTCTCAATCGAGAAAGCTACAGTAACTGCTAAGTCAAGAGCTCTTAAAGCTGAATATACTATGGAACTTGCTCAAGATCTTAAAGCAATCCACGGTCTAGACGCTGAAGGCGAGCTTGCTAACATCCTTTCTTCTGAAATCCTTGCGGAAATCAACAGAGAAGTTGTTAGAACTGTAAACAGAACTGCTAAGCTAGGTGCTGGTCAAGCTTCTAACGCTGTTAAAGGTATCTTCAACATGGCTACTGACACAGACGGCAGATGGTTGGCTGAAAAAGCTAAAGGTTTGATTATTCAAATCGAAAGAGAAGCAAACATTATTGCTAAAGAAACAAGAAGAGGAAAAGGTAACTATGTAATCTGTTCTTCTGACGTTGCTTCAGTACTTGCTGCTTCTGGTATGCTTGACTATAGCCCAGCATTGTCAACTAACCTAAACGTAGATGATACTGGTAATACTTTTGCTGGTGTTCTTAATGGTAAGTTCAAAGTATACGTTGATCCGTATGCTGGTGGTACTAACCAAGACTACGTTTGTGTAGGTTACAGAGGTACTACTCCATATGACGCAGGTGTATTCTACTGCCCATACGTTCCTTTAACAATGGTTAAAGCGATCGGTGAGGAAGACTTCCAGCCAAGAATCGGTTTCAAAACTAGATACGGCATGGTTGCTAACCCATTTGTAGCTACTGATGGTACAGTTGGTGCTGACAGAGATAATCCATACTTTAGAATCTTTAGAGTAGACGGTATTATGACTCAGCCTGCATCAAGCTAATCTTTAATTAGATAGCCTTGTGCTTTAAAGGGACTCTTCGGAGTCCCTTTTTTTATGTGTATAAATAATTTAGAAGCAGTGTTGATCTAGAAGTGGCAAAAGCTACGAAGAGACTAAGATACCTCTTGATGAGGTTACGCGGAGGAGGATACCGCACATTGCTTCAATTTAGCACTTAAACTTGTATAAATAGATATATGGCTACTTTAAATAAAAACTTTTTAAGCCCTGTAGGGTTTCAATTCAAAATAGATTCAACAAAGTATTCTAATGTTGAATATTTTTGTACTGCTGTCACGCTTCCAGATTTATCTATATCAGAAGTTCCATTACCATATAAGACATCAAATATGGGTATGACTGGCGATCGTATGACTTTTGGCGAATTAAACATTAGATTTAATATTACCGAAGATATGGAAAATTATATTGAGATGTATAACTGGATGCATGATGTTATACAAAAAGGTGAGGGGCAAAAATCAGATGCAACTCTTGCTATATTAAGTAGTCATAATAATGTTACAAAAGAAGTAACGTTTAAAGATTGCTTTCCAACAAGTCTATCAGCTGTTGAATTTTCTACTCAACAAACTGAAGTGGAATACTTACAAGCAGATGTTACATTAAAGTATACATACTTTGATATTAGTTAATATATATGTTTACATAAAGAGCGCTTTGTGTACACTAAAGTTTACATAACTGTATACATATAAATAATTTTATACAATGGAGATATTATGAACAACCTAGAACAAATACTTGAGATGTGGAAAAAAGATTCAGTTATTGATGAACTTCAATTAGATCAGTCAGCTCGAGATACCGCAAAGCTTCATTCGAAGTATTTAGAACTTTATTCAGTAAATAAACTTAGATATAAGAAATTAGATCTTGAGTTTAAGGTACTATTGCGAGATAAATTTATGCACTATAACGGTAAGCTTACTCAAGCTGAAATGGATGCAAAGGGCTGGTCATATGATCCATTAGACGGGCTTACAGTACTTAAAGGCGATATGGATAAATGGTATGATGCAGATCCTCTTATACAAGAGCATCAAGCTAAAATGCATTATACGCAAGAGCTTATAGATACATTAAAGGAAATATTAGAAAACATCAAATGGAGACATCAAAACATTAAAAACATAATTGAGTGGAATAAGTTTACTAGTGGAATGTAATGGAAAAAATTACTGTTAAAAAGAAGAACGAAGTTTTTCTACATGTTGTGACCGAACCGGGGATAGAGATGGAATTGACAGAGCACTTCTGTTTTTATGTTCCAGGGTATAAATTCATGCCAGCGTATAAAAATCGTATGTGGGATGGCAAGATACGTCTATTTGACTTAAGAAAAAAGGTGATATATGGTGGTTTATTTAAATATTTAAAGGAATTTGCCGATGCGAGAGGGTATGAACTCATTACAGAGGATAATTCTAAGTACGGAAGGCCGGATACAGAAGAGTTACACGATATAGAAACGTTCCTGAGCGGTCTGTCACTCTCTGTGAACGGAGTAGGTATAACACCCCGGCCCTATCAACTTGATGCACTCTCGAGGGCGCTATCAGATAAAAAATCTTTGCTTTTAAGCCCTACAGCTTCAGGAAAGAGTTTAATCATATATTTAGCAATTAGATATTACTTAGATATGAATGATGGTAATGTTATGTTAATTGTGCCAACGACATCATTAGTTGAGCAAATGTATTCTGATTTTGGTGATTACTCGACAACAGATGATTGGGATGTTAGCAAAAATTGTCATAAAATTTATGCAGGTAAAGAAAAATATAATATAAAACAAAGAGTGATTATTACAACATGGCAGTCAGTTTATAAGCTAAACAGTAATTGGTTTCAAGATTTTGGTATGGTTGTTGGTGATGAGGCACATAACTTTAAAGCTAAATCTTTGACGTCAATACTTGAAAAATGCGTTAATGCTAAATACAGAATTGGTACTACTGGTACTTTAGATGGATCACAAACTCATCAGTTAGTATTAGAAGGCTTATTTGGTCCGGTATTTAAAGTGACCACAACTAAAGAGTTGATTGAAGAAAATTCTTTATCACAACTAGACATATTTGTCTTGTTATTGAAATATACCGATGAGTACTGTAAGTTAGTTTCGAAAATGAAATATCAAGAAGAGATTGATTTTATAGTAAAATACGGACCAAGAAATAATTTTATAGCTAATTTGGCTATGGATCAAAATGGTAATACATTGATACTATTTCAGTTTGTAGATAAACATGGTAAGCCACTTCATGATTTATTACAGAAAAAGTTTGATGAATTGCCTAGAAATACGAGGAGATTGTTTTATGTCTCAGGTGAAACTGATGTTGATACGAGGGAAGAGATACGAGCGATTACAGAGAAGCAAGATGACGCGATCATTGTCGCTAGTATGGGCACTTTTTCTACAGGTATTAATATTAAGCGTCTACACAACATCGTCTTTGCTTCACCTAGTAAGTCGCAAATTCGGGTTTTACAAAGCATCGGGAGAGGATTAAGGAAGTCAGCTGACGGTATAGATACTAAGGTATACGATATAGCTGATGACTTACACTGGAAATCAAAGAAAAATTACACGCTTCAACATGCTGCTGAAAGGATCAGGATTTATAGTAAAGAAAAATTTGACTATAAAGTTCATGATATAAATATATAAATGGAAACTATTAAAGAAGTCGATATAAGACATTTTAAACTTACAAATAGCGAAGATATTATTTGCTATGTTCAAAGCTCAAATGAGCATGCGTTTATCGTAGAACGACCTGCGGTCGTGCAGGTATCACCAGATGGAATGTTTACGTTTGGTGACTGGTTTCCGTTTTCCGATAAAAAGGTGTTTAAGATCATGAAAAGGTTCGTGATTAACCATACAGAAGTAGTTGAAGAGACAAAGGAATCATACATTAAATATTCTTGTCAAGAGCTCATACGTAGCGAATTTAGTAAAGATAATTATGAACTCGAAGGTGAGCGTACATTAGACGATGAAACAGACAATGAAGAAGACACTAAACCAACCTATCATTAACTTTAGTATACCCCTAACCTCCCCGGTAACATCTATATTATATCATACTTTTTATGATTTGTAAACGGTTTTTGTGAAAAAAAGTGAATTAATTTTAAATAAATTTTATGAAATAAACGTTTACATTTGCCTCAAACTATGATATAATATAATACATTATTAGGAGATAATTATGACCACAAAAATCAAACCGAAAGCTAAGCCACATTATGTGAACAATAAGGAATTTTCCTTAGCGGTTGTTGAGTATGTAAAATCTGTAAATGCAGCAAAAGAAGCTGAAAAAGAAATCCCAAAGGTAACCAATTATATTGCCTCTTGTTTTATGAAAATATCGGAAGGACTGTCGCACAGACCGAACTTCGTTCGGTACACTTATAGAGAAGAAATGGTTATGGATGGAGTTGAAAATTGTTTGAGAGCTATTAATAATTATAATATTGATACTGCTACAAGAACAGGTAATCCAAATGCATTTTCTTATTTTACTCAAATTTGTTTCTTTGCATTTATTAGGCGTATTACCAAAGAAAAGAAACAACAAGAAATAAAATTTAAATATATTGAAAAGATGGGTATTGAAGATTTTGCTGCTATGGGAATGGATGATAATGGTGCTGCTCAAACTATGGAGTACGTAGATACCTTAAGAGCTCGTATTGATCAAATTAGAACTAAGGATGCTAAACTTAAAGAGTTTGCTAAGATTGAGAAAGAACGAGAAAAACTAGAATTATTTATGGTATAATATGAAGATTGCTATTTTAAATGACACCCATTGTGGTGTAAGAAATTCATCTGACATTTTTTTAGATTACCAAGAAAGATTTTATAGTGAAATATTTTTTCCATACCTAAAAGAACATGGTATTACAAACATATTACACTTAGGCGATTACTATGAGCATCGGAAGTTTGTAAACTTTAAAGCTCTTAATGCTAATCGTAAACATTTTCTTGAACCTATGCGTGATCTTGGTATCACTATGGATATTATCCCTGGTAATCATGATGTCTATTATAAAAACACTAATGAATTATGTTCCCTTAAAGAATTGCTAGGTTATTTTACTAGCAATGTGAATATCATTATGAAACCTACTGTACTTGATTATGATGGTCTTAAGGTTGGTCTCATTCCATGGATTAATAATGCTAATTATGAAGAATATACGAAGTGGGCTATGAACTGTAATGCTTCTATTCTTGGCGCTCACTTAGAGCTTAAAGGTTTTGAGCTTATGGCTGGTATAACTAATCCACATGGTATGAATGCTGATATTTTTTCTAGATTTGAAAGTGTGTTAACTGGTCACTTCCATACTAAATCAAGTCAAGGAAACGTACATTATCTTGGTGGTCAAATGGAGTTTACTTGGTCTGATTGTGATGATCCTAAGTATTTCCACATCCTAGATACTGAAACACGTGAAGTAACACCTGTAAGAAATCCTATTACTATGTTTAAAAAGATTGTTTATGATGATACTAAAACTGATTATAACACAGTCGATGTTTCAGAATATGCTAATAAGTTTATCAAGCTAATTGTTGTTAATAAGACCGATCTTTATATGTTTGATCGATTTGTTGATAAACTCCAAAGTATAGAAACACATGAACTTAAAATTGCTGAAACCTTTGAAGAATATTTAGGCGATAGCATTGAAGATGAAAAGGTATCTCTTGAGGATACCGGTGAATTATTAGATACGTATGTTGATGCTGTGGAAACAGATTTAGATAAGGATCACATAAAAGTTGAATTGAGGAAGCTTTATACTGAAGCTCAAAACTTAGAGGTTGTATGATACATTTTAAAAGCGTTAGCTGGAAGAACTTTCTTTCAACTGGCAATGATACTATTAAGGTACAATTAGATAGAGCACCATCAACATTAGTTGTTGGATCTAATGGTGCCGGCAAGTCAACAATGTTGGATGCTCTTTCATTTGGTTTATTTGGTAAGTCACATAGGGATATTAAAAAGGATCAACTAGTCAATAGTATTAATAAAAAGGGTACTGTTGTTGAAGTTGAGTTTAGTGTTGGTAACTCTGATTTTAGAATTTATCGAGGTATTAAACCTGGTAAGTTTGAAATTTATCAAAATGGTAATATGATTAATCAATCTAGTAATGCTAGAGATTATCAAAAATTCTTAGAACAAAATATTCTAAAACTAAACCATAAATCATTTCATCAGGTAGTAGTACTTGGTAGTAGTTCATTTATTCCATTTATGCAATTACAGCAAGGCCAACGTAGAGAAGTTATTGAAGACCTTCTCGACATTAATATCTTTAGTAAAATGAATTCACTATTAAAAGAGCGTAATTCTAAAATTAAAGAAGAACTATCTGAAATAAACCATTCATTAAATCTTTATAAAGCTAAGATTGAAACTCAAAACAAATATATCCGTGATTTACAATCTATCAATAAGGATATGATTAAATCCAAAGAAGAATCAATTGTTGGTTATGAGGGTGATGTTAAAAATTTAGTAAATGAATCAGCAGAGCTTGGCAAAAACTTAGATGCTTTAACTGAAATCGAAAATAAAAGAAGTGATGAGCTTTCTCAAAAAATATCAGATATAAAATCCGAAGATAGATTATTTAAATCAAAAATAAAAGATCTAGTAAGCCAAGCAAAGTTTTTTGAAGATAATGAAATATGTCCAACATGCGATCAGGATATTGATGTTACTATTAAAGAGAATAAATTAAGTCATATTAAATCTTCAGCAGCAAATATACAACAAGGTATGAAAGAACTGTCTGAAGAAAATAATGAATGTATCACACAGTTAAAAGATTGTCAAAGTAATATGAAGGATCTTATAGCTAGACAAAGAACTATTAATTCTAATAACGACAAAATTAATCTTATTCAAAAAGAAATAGAAAAAATTCAAAAGGAAATTAGTGGTTTACTTCAGTCCTCTGGTGATATTAAAACTGCCAAGACTGATCTTGAAACATTAAGAGAATCAAAAGACACTGTTACTGAGAAAAAGCTCGCTTATGTAGAAGAACGCACGTACAATGAAGTTATTGGCGAGATGTTGAAAGATACAGGCATTAAAACTAAGGTAATTAAGCAGTATCTACCAGTAATGAATAGACTTATTAATCAGTATCTACAGGTTTTGGATTTCTTTGTTGCATTCCATTTAGATGAAAGCTTTAATGAGACTATAAAGTCTAGACATCGTGATGCATTTAACTATACATCATTTAGTGAAGGCGAAAAACAACGTATCGATTTGGCATTACTCTTTACTTGGAGACAAATAGCCAAAATGAAAAACTCAGCTGCAACTAATTTGCTGGTTTTAGACGAAACCTTTGACTCTTCATTAGATCATGATGGTATTGATAATTTGACTAAGATTTTAAACACTTTGGAAGATGGAACAAACGTCTTTATTATATCACATAAAGGCGATATTCTTGAAAATAAGTTTAGATCTAAGATTGAGTTTACTAAGGATAGAAACTTCTCTAAGATCAAATAGTTATAAGTATATAACAAAATAATATAAAAAAAATCACTTTTTTTCACAAAAACTGTTTACAATGCCTCCTGTTTGTGGTATAATATACGTATATTGAAAAGGATCATATTATGTATAACAACTCAAGCCTACCAAAACTTCTAGCCAAAGAGAACATTACTATTAGACATGGTAATTATCAGACTCCTTGGTTTGATATCAAAAACAGAGTACTTGGTCTTCCATTATGGAAGGACATGGGTAAAGACGTTTATGATCTTTTTGTTGGTCATGAAGTTGGTCATGCATTGGAAACACCATACGAAGGCTGGCATGATAGTCCAGAAAAACTAGCAGGTTGTCCTAGGTCATACATCAACGTTATTGAAGACGCTAGGATTGAGAGAAAAGTAAAAGCTAGATACCCAGGTCTTGTTGGTCCTTTCGCAAGAGCATACGCAAAATTATTTGATGATAACTTTTTTGGTACTGATAATATTGATGATCTATCCAAGCTAAAAGTTATCGATAAAATTAATCTTCAAGCTAAAGTTGGTGCTCATCTTAATTTAGAATTTAACGACCAAGAACAAGAGTTTTTGGATAGAGCTAACTCAACTGAAGACTTCCAAGAAGTTTTGGAGTTAGTTAAAGACATCGTCGCTTATGACAAAACTCAAGAGGAAGAAGAGCCAGAGCCTGAAAGCGATGAACCAGAAAACGAAAATGACGAAGGTACTGAATCAGAAGAAAGCGATTCTTCTAATGATGGTGAAGGTGATCAAGAAAACCAAGAAGAAACTGAATCACCAAGTGCCGGTGGCGATGAGGCTGAAGACGAAGAAGATGATTCAGAACAAAAGCCACAAAAAGGAGCTGGTGGGGATGTTTCAATTACTGACGAAGCCTTTAGAGCTAACGAGTCTTCTTTACTTGATGTCGATCAAAATGGTGATCAACTTTTAGTTGTTGAAGACATTAACAAAGCAGTAAAGAAAAGAATTGTTATACCTTATGCTGAAGTCAAAAAACAAAGAGAAGATGCAAAGCAAAATTTACATTCAAGTCAAGTTAAAGAAATTGAAATTGCTGAAATGGATTTTCCTAAAGCTATTAAAGACATAAAAAGAAATGTTGCTATTGCTGTTAAAGAATTTGAAATGAGAAAAGCAGCTACCCAATGGGCTAAAGCTTCTACAGCAAAGACTGGTGTTATTGATGTTAATAAGCTTCACTCGTACAGAACCAGTGACGATATCTTTAAACAAACAACAAGATTATACGATGCCAAAAGCCATGGTATGATTATGATGATCGATTATTCTGGATCTATGTATGATTCTTTACCTCGTGTTTTAGAACAACTTATTCACTTGGTTCTTTTCTGTAAGCAGGTAAATATACCATTTGACGTTTATGCATTTACTACAACAAACGATGCTTTAAACTTTTACAATCTAAGAGATGAAGGCCTATTATTAGATGGTGATATGGATCTAGACAATATTGCGCTTCCACTATTAACATCATCAAAGCTGAAAAAGAAAGATTTTGATGAATCAGTTAAAGCTCTTTGGTTGAGGTCTAAAGTTTCTCAATGGACTGGTCGTGAGATGATTGGTAAAATTGAAGACTTTGGATCAACACCTCTTAACCAAGCTTTGGTTGTGGCACATGATCTTGTCAAAGAATTTAAAGTTAAAAACCAAGTTGAAAAAATGAACTTGGTTGTACTTTCTGATGGAGAATCTAATTCGCTTCAAGCATATAGCGATAGCAAACTTGAAGGTAACAAAGTTGATACCAGAGGTTCATACAAAGGTGTTAATCTTATTGTTGATCGTAAAATTGTTAAAGCTGAAAGTAATAGAGATGTAGCTCAAGCATTACTTGAGAATATTGGTAAAAGATATGCAACCAATACTATTGGATTCTTTATGGCTGATGACAATAGAATGTTTAACCACAAAATTTCTCAGATTCATAATAGCTGGGATGACAAATTCAGAAATGAAGCTAATAAAGAATACAGAAAAAACAAGTGTGTTGTACGTAAAGACGCACTTGGATACAAAGAATTTTACTTGATCAAAGGTGGTAATAAGCTATCGACTGAAAACGATGAGTTTGGCGTTACTTCAGATCAAACTAAAAACCAAATGGCTAATGCTTTTAAGAAATACTCTAAGAGCAAAAAGCAGAACAAAGTACTTATGACAACCTTTGGTAGGATTGTAGCTTAGTGAAAAAAAGTGAAAAAAAGTGATTTTTTTTCAAAAAACAGTTTACAATACGCTAAAACTATGTTATAATATATCTATTATTTGATGAGGAACTACATTATGAAAGATTTGAAAATATCAACCCAGAACATTCTGAAAGAACTGGCCACGAACTATCCTGACCAAACTTCGTTCAGAAAAAACGTAATCGAAAGCACTGGTAAAGCTATGGGCTATACTGGTAAAGATTACAATCCATTAATGCAAAAAGAAAATAGAGTTAAAATAGGTACATATGACCTAAGCGCTCTGCTACAAACTTTGGAAACTAACGTGGTAGAAATATCGCCAAAGGCAAAAATGCAATCAATTGTTAATGAAGAAAAATCATTTGCTAAAGCTGATCCAACATTCGTTCCATGGGGCGCTTTTAGTGATGTTGTTAAAATTGTTAAATCGCAAATGTTCTATCCGGTTTACATTTCCGGTCTATCTGGTAATGGTAAAACCTTTATGGTAGAACAAGCATGTTCTAAACTTAATAAGGAGTTCATACGTGTTCAAATCAATCCTGAAACAGATGAAGACGATTTGTTGGGAGGTTTTAGACTTATCGATGGAGAAACTGTCTTCGCTAAAGGTCCGGTTCTCAAAGCTATGGAGAACGGTGCGGTTCTATTACTCGATGAAATCGATAGAGCTACAAATAAAATTATGTGCTTGCAAGGTATACTTGAAGGCAAGCCTGTTGTCGTTAAGAAAACGGGTGAAACAATTACTCCGGCGCCTGGATTCAATGTTATAGCAACAGCCAATACTAAAGGTAAAGGCTCAGAAGACGGTAGGTTTACCGCTGCTTCTATTATTGATGAAGCTTTCCTTGAAAGGTTTACAGTTGCTATTGACCAAAAGTTTCCATCACCTTCGATTGAAACTAAAATTCTCAATAATCACATGGCTAAATTCGGAGCTGATGATACAGACTTCGTTGAAAAGCTAGTGACTTGGGCTGATATTATTAGAAAGACTTTTTATGATGAAGGAGTCGATGAAGTTATTTCAACACGTAGACTTTGTCACATTGTTCAAACCTACTCTATTTTCAACAATAGAGCTAAGTCAATAGATCTATGTATTGCAAGGTTTGATGAAGATACAAAGTCTGCGTTCTTGGATCTTTACAGTAAAGTGGATGCTGGTATTGAAGTTGTTGAAGCAACAGAAGCTGAAATGCCAACCCACGAAGAAATTTTTGGAGAGTAATATGGCAAAAAAGAAAACATCAATAGATTATAAATTCCGTGAAGACGAGCTCATTGCGGAATTTAGTGAGTATATTGATAAAACTTATGGTGGCCACTATGGACAAGGTGGTCTCCAATCATCAGAGGTAATCATTGACCGTGGTCATGGTATTGGTTTCTTCTTAGGAAATGTTGATAAGTATAATGGTAGATACGGAAAGAAAGGTGATCCAACAGATCATCGTAAAGACTTGATGAAAATTATCCATTATGGTTTCCTAGCATTATTTGAACATGACCGAAAAAATAATTTTTAAAAACGTTTACATTATGACAAAAATGTGTTATAATATACTATTAACTACAAAGGTACAATATGAAAATCTCAAGTGATACAATAAACATCCTGAAAAATTTCTCAGGAATTAACGCAAACCTAGTTTTTAAACCAGGCAAAGAGCTTAAAACTTTGTCTGAAGCTAAAACTATTATGGCATCAGCTTCTATTTTGGAAGACTTTCCAGTAGAATTTGGTGTATATGATCTCAACGAATTCTTGTCTCTGCATAGTCTTATGGATGATCCAGAGCTTGATTTTTCAGATAAATATCTCACAATGTCTGATGGTTCTCAAAAGATTAAATATTTCTATTCAGAAATTGATATTCTCACACAACCAACTAAAGACATCAATATGCCGGAATGTGAAGTTGTACTTGATATTTCGTCAGCAAACCTAGATAAAATACGAAAAGCTGCAGCAGTTCTTGGTCATTCTGAACTAAGCTTTAGTAGTCAAGGCGGTGAAGTTGTTGCTTCTGTATTCAATGAAAAAGATTCAACAGCTAATACTTTTGATATTAATCTAGGTACTACCTCAACAGAAACTTTTAATTACGTGTTTAGTATTTCTAATTTGAAAATGCTACAAGGTGATTATAAAGTATCGATCTCTTCAAAGCTAATTTCTAATTGGAGAAATGCTGATAATCCTTTGGATTATTTTATCGCTTTGGAGAAATCGTCAAGTTTCGGTGTATAAATAATTATGCACAGAAAAAATTCTCATAATAATATGAGGATAATATTGGAAATGCCGATGGTCGGGTTTCCATCAATTAGTCTACTTTGCAAAGGAGAAGAAAATGACTGAAGAAGTAAACGCAGCAGTAGATGCTGCTCAAGAAGGTGAGGCACCTCAATTGTCTCTACAAGATATTGCTACTATGGCACAAATTATCGATATTTGTTCTAGACGTGGCGCTTTCGAAGGCCAAGAGCTTGAAGCTGTTGGTGGAGTAAGAAACAGAGTTGTAGCATTCCTACAAGCTGCTGCTCCTAAAGATGAAGTTCCTGAAGGCGCAGTTCCTGCAGGCGATGATCTTCCTGAGGAAGTCGAAGCTGAAGAAGCTTAATATCGAACTAGCTTATCGCGGAGGTAGCTCCTCCGCATTTTATTAATTTTATTATGAAGGATATTATTATGGATCGAAATGAATGTTCCCGCTTGATTGAAGCACTTAAAAAAGGTACAGTAACTGTTACCTTTCAAAAAATTGACTCAGACGAAATACGAGTCATGCCCTGTTCTCTTAACCCTGCTGTTCTAGAAGCCAATGGTGTTAATTCCACTGTTGATTCTATCAGTCCTGATTCTGAACACTTAGCTGTTTGGTCTTTGGATAAAGACGCATGGAGATCATTCCGTGTATCAACAGTTCTTGGTTGGGAGGTACTATAATGTCAGAATTTCTTTGGGTTGAAAAATATCGTCCACAAAAAATTAAAGATTGTATTTTACCAAAACACATAAAATCCACCTTTGAAGATATTGTTAGAGGAGGTGACCTACACAATATGCTTCTTACCGGCACTGCCGGTCTTGGTAAGACTACAGTCGCAAAGGCTTTATGTAACGAACTTGAACTGGATTATCTTCTGATCAATGGATCCGAGGAATCTGGCATTGACACCCTACGTAATAAAATTAAACAGTTTGCATCATCTGTTTCTCTTCAAGGTGGCTACAAGGTAGTCATCTTGGACGAGGCAGACTACTTAAATGCTCAATCAACTCAGCCAGCTTTGCGTGGGTTTATTGAAGAGTTTAGTAATAACTGTCGATTTATTCTTACGTGCAATTTTAAAAATCGAATTATAGATCCCTTACATTCTCGTTGTACTACAATTGAATTTAATGTTTCTAAAAAGGATTCAGCTGCTCTATGTGGTCAATTCCTCCATAGGGTCAGTGATATATTGGAAGACGAAAATATTACCTATGACAAAAAGGTAGTTGCCGAATTAATTATGAAGCACATGCCTGATTGGCGTAAAGTTCTTAATGAATTACAAAGGTATTCAGCCAGTGGTGTAATTGATAGTGGTATTCTCGTTTCTTTATCTGAAGTTTCTTTAAATGACCTTATGGCTCATCTCAAAGAAAAAAACTTTAAAGGTATGAGACAATGGGTTTCAAACAATATTGATTCTGAACCAGCAGCAATTTATCGTAAAATTTATGACAATATGAATGACTATATTGATCCACAAAGTATTCCACAACTGGTACTTATTTTGGCTGATTATCAATATAAAAACTCATTTGTTGCTGATCATGAACTTAACACTGTTGCTTGTTTGACAGAGGTTATGGCCGGAGTCAGATTTAAATGAATCCGTTCGAATATTTAAACGCAATAAATACAACTAAAAAGGATTTAATGGTTGATGACGTAGCAGAAAAAGCATATAGTCCATTTATGGTTAATCGTGGATTATCTTATTTTCCAGACACGATACTATTCGCAAATGAAATGAATTTAAACCACCATATTGATCATCGTCTTCAATTTGATTTTCTTATAAATATAATTAACAAAAAGAAAAGGTTTTCGAAATGGGCCAAGCCTATGAGTATTGAAAACTTAGAATTAGTAAAAGAATATTATGGATATAGCAATGAGAAAGCTAAATCCGTATTGTCATTATTAAATGATGAACAAATTAACGAATTGAAAACGAGGATTTATAAAGGTGGAAAACGAAAATAACATAGAGGTCCAATGGACACCAACTTCAATGTTGGAAATAACTTTAAACGAACCTGATGACTTTTTAAAAATCAGAGAAACATTGACTAGAATCGGTGTTGCTTCACGAAAAGATCAAAAATTATATCAGTCTTGCCATATTTTACATAAGCAAGGTAGATATTTTATTGTGCATTTCAAAGAATTATTTTTATTGGATGGAAAACCATCTAACTTATTGTTGAATGATATTCAGCGAAGAAATACTATTGCGACATTGCTTGGTGATTGGGGCTTGGTATCTTTTGTAGATCCAGAACAAGCTAAGGATATCGCACCACTAAGACAAATTAAAGTTATTCCATATAAAGAGAAAAACGAGTGGCAGCTATGCCCTAAATATAATATAGGTAATAGTAGCAAGGAGTAATATAAATGGCGATCACATCTTCTGGTTTACCAAAATCTTTTCAAGATTTACAACTTGAGTTTGGGGGTAGTCATCCAATAACTATGGATGAATATTTCCATCCAAATGGAGATGTATTTACGCCTGGACCATTTGGATCGGCAGGCGATGAACTTAGTCTTAATGATTTTTATTCTAATGATGGTAATACAGCATTAATCGATCCAGAAGACTCTCCAGATAGCGAAAACGATGGTAACTCTCGAGGTGGTTGGTCTGTTTATAAAGGATCCGGATTTACATATTCTAGTGGAGAATCTGGTGAAAGTAGAAATGGCTTTGGAGATATATCTAGGAGCATATACTTTTCAACTGGCCAGCAGCTTCAAGCTGTTTATTGGTTGGACGCAAGTCGTACTGATCCACATGTTCCAATTTGGTATGTTTTTATTACCAAAAGAGGTTCTGGTGATAGTGGATTTAATCGAATAGGATTTAAATGGAATGATGATGGTAGCTACGTTCCAGGCGATCCGGATGCTCCAAGTGATACCACGACAACTACAAAATGGTTATATAGAATCAATGCGACTAGCTTTGGGGAAGTTCCAAATTCATCTGTAAATGGAACAAAAGCTTATTATTGGGGTTGGTCATCAAGTGATAGTGGCGCTAACCCTAGCTCTGGCGATGTTGCAGCTATATACCTTGCACTGAAATCAAATGCTAACTCAAGCTCTGATGGTAAAAAAGTTGCTATAAGATTACAACATTAATAGGAAACAAATATGTACAGACATTATAAAATTCAAGCCATAGATACTACAGATAAAATGGTAGTGTTTAAATTTTATATGGAAGATGATTCTTTTCGTCCATATATTGCTAAAAGGTTTTATGACGATGAAGAATTAAATAGTACAGTAATTGAACGTTTGGCCAAAGATTGTCAAGTTGAAGCGTGCACGTATTATCAAAGAGATGAAGCCGCGCCTCCTTATGATCCTGAAACTTGGACTGGAGTTCTTAAAGCTATTGATATTTCTGATTGGCCAGATTATAATCCTTCTCAACAAGTTATAACGGAAAATTGGACAGAAACGGATACGTTACGTACTAGAACATTTACAGTATCTGATATGAGCGCATCGCAAAAAGCCGCTCAAATTAGATCAACTAGAACTCAGCTTTTACAAAACACTGATTCTGCAGCATTATCTGATAGAACTATGAGCGATGAAATGAGAGCATATAGACAATCTCTTAGGGACATCACAAATCAAGAAACTTTTCCAGATAATGTTATTTGGCCAACAAAACCAATTGGATAATTTATGGCTAAGTTGAAATACTATGTCTTATGTAGTAGCAACATGATTACTACTAAAAGGCATTTACAAACTATACCTAAAGAAGATATTGTGTATGTCTTTAATTCTAATACTTACTGTGAAGTTCATGGAGAAAGAAATACACAATACTTAGCTGATGCTGAAGCATGGGCTATATCGGAAGGAGTAGATTACCACGTAACTTGGAGTGATGGCACTCCATCAACTGGTAAAAATAGCGTTTTGGATATATTCCAAGCTTCTGATAATGATTATATGGTTTTAGTTGATGGCGATGATTTTATTACTCCACACGGTGTATGGTTATATGATAAAATAGCACAATCAGAATCGCCACCTGATGTTATGGCATTAGAATATCAATTAGGAATACTTGGAGAAGAAATTTATAAGCCTTTGCCGGGAACTGAAGTAGATCCAGCAACAATTCCAAGTTATTCTGTTAGGACATTTAAACAATCGTATGAATGGTGGCAAAAAATTCTCGCAGGAAATGCTGTTCCAATATATACAAGAGATGATAATGGCTATTCAGAAAGATTAAATGATGCTCAAACTAAAATATATTCTTTTGCATATAACTATATCGATAATTGGGAGCCACACTTAAGAATTGTATTTTATTCTAAAAAGTCAACTACTTCTGAGTTTAGGTTTGACCCTGAGCTATTAGTTGGCGAAGATACTATGCAGTATCTCAATTTAAAATATGCTTGGAGCCAAGGTAATATGGATTTAAGACATTTACATGACATGTATCCAACGTATGTTTATGACCAAAGATTAGAAGGAATTGTCGATTTTGCTAATTCTAGAGATGAAGACTGGGGATGGATACATTGGATGGAAAGGCTTGGAAAAGCTTACGATGTTATTACTGCTAATAATAAAACAGTCACAGCCAAACCCCCGTACGTAGATCTACCTGAATTTCCAGATGACTACAAAGCAAACACATTGGGTCTAGTTAATTATCCACATAGCGATCCAATATACTAATAAATAAATATGTTTAAAAAATTACACAAATTAATGAAATCAGGTAGAATCCAAAAAATTTGGAATAAACTACTAAAGAATATTTAAACTGGCAAGTTTGCTGGTATAAATATATTTGCATGCCGAATGGTCGGGTGCAATATTAACCTTGCTATATATAGGAGGAAACTAAAATGGTAAGAAGTACTATGAACGTACCACGTTCACTATTCATTGGTTTTGAACCAATACTAAATGAGCTTGAAAGAATCCACACCGCTGGTAGAGCTCAAGATAACTATCCACCCCATAATGTTGTAAAGATCGATGCTGAAAATTTCATTATCGAACTTGCAGTAGCGGGTTTTACAGAAGACGATATCTCTATCGAAGTAAAAGATGGAATTCTTTTAGTAAAAGGAGAACATCAAGCTGATGATGAACGTGAATACGCACACAAAGGTATCTCATCCCGCAAATTCGAGAAGTCCTTCCGACTCTCTGAATTTGTTGTAATAGATGGGGCTGATCTTGTGAACGGGATACTTGTGGTTAACGCCAGAGTCGAAGTTCCAGAAGAGAGGCGTCCTCGGAAGATCGAAATCGGATCTACTGGGACATCAACGAAGAAGGAATTTATTCAAGATTAAATTCCGGTGAGCAGCGAAACTCAGTAGGTTGTAATAAACAATTTACTGGAGTCAGACTATGGGTTACTTACGTAAACACAAGCATGGCATTAGGTCTGGATTCGAAGCAATTTTACTAATAGGAGCGATATTAAGTATATCTCCATTTATTATGATGGTTGCTGCGAGTTCATTCTAACGTCTTTTAGGGAGGGAGAGAGAAATCTCTCCCAACTTATTTAAAATAAACGTTTACAATATGTTTAAACTATGATATAATATATACTTATTATTTGGATATGTACACACTATAATTATGAAATTTTATACCTCAGTATCTCGCTATGGCAATAACCTTCTTTATAGAGGCTATGCTAATGGCAAAAAAATTCAAACAAAAATTAAATACCAACCAACCTATTATGTTAATACAACTAAGGACACTGGTTATCGAGCCTTAGATGGCACAAAGGTTGCGCCTATCAAATTTTCTGATATGCGTGACGCAAAAGAATGGCTTTCAGCAAATCAACATACTGCTGGTCGTCATATCTATGGAAACAATAAACACATTCCCGCTTATATCAATGAAGCATTTCCAGGGAATATCAAATTTGATCGTAATCTTATTAATGTAACTACAATCGATATTGAGGTTCAGTCTGATGCTGGATTTCCAGAGCCTGAAGAAGCGGCTCATGAAGTTACAGCAATATGTATCAAAAACAATATTGACAAAACTTTTTATGTCTGGGGTCTTAAAGACTATGATGTAGAAAACAGCTACATGCAAGAAAGTCGTGTGGTATATGAAAAATGTTCAACCGAATCTGAACTTTTACTTAAATTTATTGCCCACTGGGCTTTACCTTCTCATTGTCCAGATGTTATTACTGGTTGGAATTCACGATTCTTTGATATGCCATATCTTATTAATCGTATTATCAAAATTCATGGCGAAGAGTTTGTACGTAGGTTATCACCATGGGGTTTAATTGATCGACGCGACGTTACAACAATGCAACGCAAACAATGTGCATATGAAATTCAAGGTATTGCTCAAATGGATTACCTTGATCTATTTCGTAAATTTGGTTACTCTTATGGTCCACAAGAATCATATAAGCTAGATCATATTGCGCATGTTGTTCTTGGTGAACGTAAGCTCTCATATGAAGAACACGGTAACCTACATACTTTATACAAATATGACCATCAAAAATTTATTGATTATAATATCAAAGATGTGGATCTTGTAGATCGCTTTGAGGATAAGATGGGTCTTATTACTCTTGCTCTTACTATGGCTTATCGTGGTGGTGTTAACTATGGCGATGTTATGGGTACAACTGCAATATGGGATTCTATTATTTTCCGTAATCTCTTTGCTAACAATGTAATTGTTCCCTTTGGCGAAGAAAAGTTTAAATCACCATATCCTGGTGGCTATGTAAAAGATCCACATGTTGGAATTCATGAATGGGTTGTTTCTTTTGACTTAAACTCGCTGTATCCATCAATCATTATGCAGAATAATATGTCACCTGAAACTATTATCAATGGTAAAGTTGCTAATGTTTCGGTTGATACACTTCTTAGTGGCGAGGTAAAACCTAGGCTTGAATCTAACGAATGCGCTGCAGCTTCAGGTCAATATTTCAGAACTGATACACAAGGTATTCTTCCAAAAATTATTGATGAAATGTACAGTGAACGTGTTGTCATTAAAAGACAAATGATCAATTCTCAGCGTGAACTCGAAAAGGTTGATAAAAAGGATAAACAAGAATTATATCGAGTCCAAAGGGATATTAACATTGCTGAAAATCAGCAAATGTCGATTAAGATTCTTCTAAACAGTCTTTATGGTGCCCTAGGTAATAAGTACTTCAGATTCTTCGATCAACGTATTGCTGAAGGTATTACATTATCTGGTCAATTAACAATTCGTTGGGCTGAAAAAGCAATCAACGAATATCTCAATAAAATCCTTAAAAGCGATAAAGATTATGTAGTTGCTATTGATACCGATTCAGTTTATGTGGTTCTCGATGATCTTGTAAAAGCGGTCAATCCTAAAAATCCACTTGAATTTGTAAACACAGTTTGTAACGAAAAGCTTGAAAAAGTTCTTGAAGACAGTTATAACAATCTATTCGAAACTATGGGCGGCATCGAAAATCGAATGGTTATGAAACGTGAAGCTATTGCTGATCGTGGTATATGGACAGCCAAGAAAAGATATATTCTTAATGTTCTCGATAACGAAGGTGTTCGTTATGCTGAACCTAAACTTAAGATCATGGGTATTGAAGCTATCAAATCTTCAACTCCAGCTCCATGCCGTGAAGCGTTAAAACAAATGTTTAAAACTATTATTGGTGGTTCAGAATCTGCTGTTCAAAAAGATATTGAATTATTCAGATCACATTTTAAAACGCTTTCACCTGATCAAATTGCCTTTCCACGTGGTATAACTAATCTTACAAACTATATGGATAATCAAACTATATACAAAAAAGGTACACCAATTCATGCACGTGGCAGTATTATGTACAATAAACTTCTTGTTGACAAATCACTTCAAAAGCAATATAACAAAATTCAAAATGGTGAAAAGATCAAATTCATATATCTTCGAATACCAAACCACATAAAGGAAAATGTTATATCTTTCCTTGATTACCTTCCGGAAGAGTTTGGTTTACATCGATATATTGATTACGATACTCAATTTAATAAAACGTTTTTGGATGTAATTGATCCAATACTTTCAGCTATCGGTTGGAACTCTAAGGATGTTGCAACTCTTGATGAATTTTTTTAAAATAAATGAAAAAAACAGTTTACAAACACATAAAAATGTGTTATAATATATCTATTATTAAAGGAGATACAAATGTCTATTAAATTAATCAGGCTTACTTCAGGTGAAGAAGTCTTAGCAAAAATTACTGATGAATCTAATGATTCAATCACATTCGAAAATCCAATCGCGCTTTATGCTGCTGAAGAAGGTAAAATTGGCTTTATGCCTTATATTCCATATACAAAAGCTGAAGATGGACTAACTGTAAAAAATACTCATGTGCTTTTTACTGTTGATCCTGTAGATCAAATTCTTGGTCAATACAAAGAAGCGACTGGAGCTATTGTAACACCAAACAAAGGAATTATTGTATGAGCATGAACTGGGTAAATGATATTAAAGATATGCATCATAAGTATGGTGTTCATGAATGGGTTAAAAATAATCCAGATAAACTTGAACAGCTGCTTCATTTCCGTGTAGCCTTTCTCAAAGAAGAATTTGATGAAACATTTAAGGCTGTTGGAGAAAAAGATGCAGAAGAAATTGTTGATGGACTAATCGATCTTTGTGTTGTAGCTATTGGCACACTTGATCTCATGGGCGTTGATGCTTATGAGGCATGGCATGAAGTCCATAAAGCAAATATGAGTAAAGAAGTTGGCGTAAAAGAATCACGTCCTAATCCATTGGGACTTCCCGATCTAGTAAAACCTGAAGGTTGGAAAGCTCCATCACACTTAGGTAATCATGGTCTCCTTAACAATATTTGACAGCATATACGATAATAAAACTACTAAAAGAGTAGACTATAACTCTTTTGACGATTTTGAAAAAGTTTTATACCGTTTGGCAGAAAGTGATAAGTATCAAAAAAAGACTGATGCTCCTTTAATATCACCGGCCACATATAAGACCGAAACCACTCGAGCTAATGCTAATGTATTAAGCTGGGGTGGTTTCGGCATTGTTGATGTAGATGATTATGAAGGTTCTATTGAAGATATTCATGAAAAATATTCTAAATACAAATATGTTTGTTACTCAACAGCAAGTTCCACAAAAGAACATCCAAAATTCAGATTGGTATTTCCACTAACTGAACAAGTACCAGCAGACAAAATTAAACATTTTTGGTTTGCTCTTAATAAAGAAATAGGAGACATCGCAGATGCTCAAACAAAAGATCTTAGTCGAATGTACTACGTACCTTCAAAATACAAAGGTGCCTACAACTTCATATTCACTCACGACGGAATCACCATGGATCCGTCAGAACTTATGGAAAGACACAGATACGTTGTACCAAATGAATCGTTTTTCGATAAGCTACCCGAAGCTATCAGAAATGGAATCATCGAACACCGAAAAGCTCAGCTCAACAACACTGACTTTTCATGGACAGGATATAAAGACTGTCCTTTTGTAAACCAAAAACAAGTTGATGAATATAAATCAATAACTGGATCTGGTTGGTATTTACAAATGTACAAGATTATGGTATCTACTGCTGGTAACGCAATGCAACGAGGTTATCCAATCTCGGCTCGTGAAGTTGCTTGGATTTGTTCAGACTTGGACAATGAAACTGGTGGTTGGTATGGTAAACGAGATATGGTAAAAGAAGCAGAAAGAGCAATTGATTTTGTCTTTCGAAATAATATATAGGAGAAAAAGATGGGTATTAAAATGTTAGGCAGTCAAGTTTTAGTAACGGCTGTAGAAAAAGAACAAACAACGGCAGGTGGTATTATTCTTACTGGTGATACAACTAAAGGATCTAAGCCAGGTTTAGTTTTATCTGTTGGACCATTGGCTATTGATCGAGTTGAATCAGGTCAAAGAGTATTTCTTGATTGGAATAAAGCTATGCCAGTCGATTTTGAAGGCGAAGCTGCAGCAATTATAGATGTTGAGTGGATTAAGGCGGTGATTTCATAATGTATACTTATAATGTTGAAGTAGTAAGAGTTGTTGATGGCGATACTGTTGATGTAGATATTGACTTAGGTTTTGGAATGGTCTATAAAAAACAACGTGTTAGAATGATGGGTATTGATACTCCAGAATCCAGAACTCGTGATCTTGAAGAAAAATTTTATGGTTTAGAATCTAAAAAATTCTTAAAAACACTATTGTTGGATTGTCCTGTAACTTTAATATCCCATGACAAAGGCAAGTTTGGTAGAATTTTAGGAGAGTTATATATTTATGGAAACTTTGATAGATCAGTAAATAAAATGATGATTGATAACTTTCATGCAGTTCCATATTATGGTGATTCAAAAGACCTTACAGAAGAACATCATTTGTCTAATAGAAAAGCTTTAAACGAGCAAGGTATTGTATATGACCCCGATTAGTGAATTAATTGATCGAATAAATAATCACACATATATTGTTGACCAGTGGTTATTAGATGCTTTAGAAGAAGAGTTTCAAAAAGGATCTTATAGTAATAGAAATAATGTTGAAGCGCTTGCTTTAGAATTTACTCTTTATAAAGCTGGTGGATTTAAAAGACCAAAGACTTGGAGACACGATCTTCAATTATCTGATTCTATTTTTGTAGATCTTAAACGTAGACCAAAATGGTCAGATAATATTTCTCTTTCAGCTAAAGGACGATTAGAAGAGTCTTATGAAATGGGACAACTGACTCATATTGTTGGATATACTCAAAATATTGAAAGCGATTATAAAATTGGAGATATTCTTAAATTTAATGTAGATGGATTTTTACCAGTAATGAAAGCACTAAACGAGTCACAAACTAAAATGCGAAGTTATAAATTACTTAATAAAAAACGTTTACAAACACTCCAAAATGTGTTATAATATACGTATTAAACAAAGGATAACACATGGCTAAATTTGACGAAAACAAAACACCACTTGGCTTAATACCACCAGAAGCATTAGCTCAAATTGCTGATGTCTTTGGCTTTGGTGCTGAAAAGTATGGTGTAAACAATTGGCGTTATGATGGCGACTCAACCAGCTGGATTCGAACATATTCATCTGTTCAGCGACATCTTAATGCATGGCATTCTGGTATTGACAATGATGATGAATCTGGTATGACTCATCTTGCGCATGCAGCGACTCAAATTATGATTCTCATGACACATGCTATTGAACATCCAGAAGTCGATGATAGGTACAAAAAATGAAAATAAGTGATATAAGAAATCATTTTCGTAATGAATTATTAAATAAAAATTTTACAACTGATCGTAATGGCAGTAAAACTATTGAATTGCTTGGTGCATCTTTCCATGCTACTGAACCAGCAATCTTTGGTAAACCAAACCAAGAATATATTGATGCTGAAATATCATGGTATGAGTCTCAATCAACAAACATTAACGATATTTACGTTGATAGAGATCCACCTAAAGCTTGGCAAATGACAGCAAATCGTCATGGTGAAATTAATTCTAATTATGGTCATCTCATCTGGAGTGAACAATATCATAATCAGTTTGATTCAGTTGTTAATGAACTAAGAACTAAACCTGACTCGCGTAGAGCATCGATGATTTATACTCGTCCAAGTATATGGGTTGAATATAATGATCAAAACAAAAATGATTTTATTTGTACTAATTCGGTGACATACTATATTCGAGATGATGAATTACATTGTGTAGTACAAATGAGATCAAATGATGTTATATTCGGCTATCGTAATGATTATGCATGGCAAGAATATGTTCTTTGCGCATTGGCTGATGAACTTGGCGTTAATGATGGTGATATGTACTGGCAAGTACAGAATTTACATGTCTATGAAAGACATTTTGATTTGGTGAAATAATGAACGATTGGGGAATATCAAAAACTTATAAATGGGATAAGCGATATCTTGAATTAGCTCGACATATCGCTTCTTGGTCTAAAGATCCATCTCGTAAAATTGGAGCTGTTGCTGTAGGAACTAAAGGACAGGTTTTAGCTCAAGGTTATAATGGATTTCCACGTGGAATTGATGATAAAGATTCTATGTACAATAATAAAATTACTAAATATGAAAGGGTCGTTCATGCTGAAATGAACTGTATATATAATGCTACATATAACGGCACTTCATTAGATGGATCAACAATGTATATTCACGGATTACCAGTTTGTTCTGAATGCGCTAAAGGTATTATACAAGTTGGTGTAACAAGAGTTGTAACATCAGAAATAGATGATTCGATGCCAGAACGATGGGTTGAATCTACAGTATTAACTAGAAAACTGTTTGAAGAGGCAGGAATTATTTATGACTTCATCTAAAGCGAAAGATCGATTTGACTTAGAAGAACAAATTATGAAATGTTGGAATGTTACTGAAGATATTGACATGGTGACAGAGCGATTACTTGATAGTAAAACTTATGAAGGTATGCCAGCTGAACTTTCTGACAAAATGGCCAATGCATTAATTGGACTAAAAGAACTTTATGAAATGCGCTTTGAGCGTCTATGGGAAACGTTTGAACTAATGGTCAAACAAGGGCAATTTAAATTTGATTATCAGGATATTAATCAATATAAAGAAGTTGAGTGGAAAGCTTTCGATGATTGGAAAGATAAAAACTCTGAAAAATAGAATTTGCGCCCGTAGCTCAGCTGGATAGAGCAACGGCCTTCTAAGCCGTGGGTCAGAGGTTCGAATCCTCTCGGGCGCGCCAAATAAAGAGTTGAAATGAAACGTACAAATGGTATATGGTTATTAAGAGGAATACTACTAATATGGCTAGCATTTTCTATCAAAAATACCGACGATTTATATGGAGTAAGATATAGTATGAGAATAATTCATGAATGTAAAATCGTAAAAGGAGAATGATATGTTATATAGTGGATATATGTTTGAAATTAATGAATGTGGATTAATTATGTCAGATAAAGATGGCGATATGATCCAATTAAAAAATACACCATTTGAAATTGGAGATTCATTTACTCTACAACTAACACAAGATGGTCGTTTATTTTTTAAACGTACCGATATAAGAGAAGAACTAGATGAGTAAACAAAGACCTACTGACCAGAAAAAATTCGAAGAAAATTTGGATCAAATTTTTGCGCGTAAGAAAACACCTAAACATGGTGCTACACAGCAGCACGAGGATAAAACAAAATACAATCGCAAAAATCAAAAAACTAAACAAGCTCAAATGACGGATTTGAATTGGGATGGAAATGAGTAACTGGCATGGTGGCAAAGGTAGTAAACAAAGACCTACCGACACCAAAAAATACCAAGATAACTGGGATGCTATCTTTGGTAAAAAAGATAAACCAAGCGCAGTAGACGATTGCGCCACAACCAAGGAAGAAAGTGCAGCTAATGAAATTAAAAAAAGAAATCAAAAGAATGACTAAAGAGTTTACAACCCCTAAATATACAATCGATTGGTATGTAAAATGGGCAGCTTCTGTAATTGTTCTTTGTGCAATGTCTATTCGAGGCATTGAAGGACTACAAATGTGGGATCTTGTTCTATCAGCAATCGGTATCGCATTGTGGTTATGGGTTTCTATCTTATGGAAAGATAGAGCCTTAATACTACTTAACGGGGTGGGATTAATGTTTTTGTTTAAAAATATTATGACTTCCCTTTACATTTAGTGAAAAATGTATTATAATATACATTATAACTATTATTATGATTAACAAAGTGAGCTACTCTGATCCAGTCAAATGTCTCACTATAATAAACTGATATAAAGGAGAAAATTATGTCAAAAATAAATATCGCCATCGCGGGCGTAGGTAATTGTTCATCAGCACTTGTGCAAGGTGTTCAATATTATATAGAAAATCCAGAAGATAAAATTGGTCTAATGTTTGAAGACATTGGTGGCTATTCAGCTGAAAATTTTAACTTCGTTGTTGGCTTTGATGTTGATTCGCGTAAAGTTGGTCAACGCTTGAATAAAGCAATTTATGCTAAACCAAATTGTAACATGGAAGTATTTCCTCCAGGTCACGATATGAGCTGTATTGCTAATGAGTCTAAAGTATTCAGATCTCCAACTATGGACGGGATTGCTCCTCATATGAATGAGCTTAATGAAAATGTTACATTCCTAGAGGACAATAAAACCACACCAATTACAGCATCTGAATATAGAAAAATTCTCAAAGATCGCAAAGTTGATGTGTTACTTAATTATATGCCAGTAGGAGCAGAAGAAGCTGCAGCATGGCATATTGAAAATGCTATTAGAGCTGGTGTTCATGTTGTAAACTGTATGCCAACTTATATTTCTACAAAAGATGCTATGGAATTAGAGCAATTGGCTATTGACAATGGTGTAACAATTGTTGGCTCTGATATGAGATCTGATTATGGCGCATCACGTTTATCTGAGGTTCTTCAAGGATCTATTATGGATTCAGGACTTTTGGTTACACAACACATTCAAGAAAATAAAGCATGTGGTACAACCCAAGGTGATATGCGTAGGATTGGTAGAACAGCAAATACTGATTTCTTAAATATGGCAACAAAGGATCGTTTGAAAAATAAGCATATTTCAAAAGAGAATGTACTTAATGGCCAAGCTACAGTTCGTGGTAAAGATATCGCAGGACTTACAATGTATGCTGGTCCATCACTTACAGTTTTCCAAAAGCCGGGTGGTGAATATATTGGATCTGATAATAAAATCGCAAATATCGACATGGTATTTTGGGGTTGGGCTGGTGCTCGTTATGAACTAACTGCTCGTTTATCAGTTCAGGATTCTCCAAACAGTGCTGGTATCGTGTATGATGCTATTAGATTCTGTAAGGTTGCTTCTGAAATGGGAATTGTTGGTTACTTACGTGGTCCATCAGCTTGGTCACAAAAGACTCCACCTGAGCAGCTTAAAACTGCAGATGCTAAATTCGAATGTGATGCATTGGCTCGTAGAGTTTTAACTGATAAAACAACTCCTCAACTTAAAGAGAATAATCCTAAAGTTGAAGATCTAACTTATACATTCCAATCAGGTGAAAACGATTATGCCTAAGCAATTAATTAATACATTTGATATTGATGGAGTAATTTATTTCGGCGAGGACGTAACTGGTGTGCGTCCTGGCCGTGATGATGTTATTATTACCGGAAGGTCGTATCAACAAGAGCTTGATACCATTGTTATGCTAAAATCTCGTGATATACATAATCATGTAATGTTTAATCCTTTAAAGCGAAGTGATGATGCTTATAGCAGAAAAGCTTCAGGTATTCATAAAGCTAAATGTATCACAAAGCTTAAAGAATCATTTAAGATTGGACTACACTTTGAGGACGATCCTATTCAAATTGAAGAAATTAAAAAGGTTCATCCAGAATTAAATATAATCCACTTAGTCAGAGAGGGTCTCATTGGCTACTAAATATAATTATGATTGGTGGTCTTATGATAAAGACCTCATGCTTGATTTTAATCATTTCTTAAAAAAGATTAATGATCGTGCAGCAATTCAACAAGGTTTTAGCGATAGTATATACGAGAATCTAAATCGCCATGGTGCAGTTGATTATGGCCTTGGAGAAAACGTTGAGTATTTCCACCCCACTATTACCTTAGATGATCGTATGAGATTTATTGGTACTCAAATCGCAACTTCAGATATGAGTGATACTAATATCGTGTGTAATACAATTATATCACACTTTTATGGAGCACGTGGTGTTCACTGGTTAGTATCGGGCGAAGAAGGTACCTTTGTTGATTTTGATCGAATTGCTGAAGATGATAAAGACTATATAAAATCTTTAAGAAATAATTTGGATAAAGCAATTAGAAACAAACAGCCAATTTGGGGTACTACTGAATTACACACCTCTATTCAAACTGCAGGTAGGAACTATTGTCGCAAAAAGTATAATGATCCAGACCGTAAGTTTCATCCAGTTGACGTATGTGAATGGGTTGCTTCGTTTAGAGATAGTAAAATTGTTGAAGGTATGCTGGCAGCAAAAGATCTTCGTGAAGTATTTACTTTATTAAGAACGCTGCCTGGTGTTGGAGAATATTATGGTTTCCATTGCGCAACATCAACATCTGTTTTACCACAAATGCAATATCATCATGATCAAAGATTTGTCGCACCAGGTCCAGGGGCAGTTTATACGATAAAGTTAATGTGGCCTGATGTTCCTAATAAATATCTTGCTGAAGCAATTTATTTTATAAGAGAAAATGCTGATGAAATTGGATTGACAAAGGATGTTGTATTCCACCCATCAGCATATAATATTGAATTATCAAATGGTTCTCATCTTTTTAAAGAACAACAAAATAGTTTAAAATATTATGGCACTGAAGTTCTATGTTGTCAATTTGGTGTATATCTACAAATAAGAGATGATGAAAAAGCATGCAATAGAAGGCAAGTAGCCAGAGCTCCAGCACCAAAGAATACATTATCTGAGTTTTTTTAATATGAAAAATATAATTAATTGTCCATTTATACCAATAGCAAAACGACATGCATCTCATCGAGGAGCTCAGGGTGTTATATATGGCGATATGATTAAGGAGAAATATGGAAACTGTGATATCAACTATGGTGGAGAAATTACTGACCATAATGCTTATGATAATCTCTGGGTTTATCATGGTAGTGACTATAGTGGCGGTCTTAATATGTTCGGGGGTGTATATGGCTTCCCGTATGTTAATAATACTGTTAACTTCTCTAAATTCAAAGGTCAAGTCTATTCTATAGGTATGGATTTTCCTCCATATCATGAAATGATTAAAAGTAAATTAGATGCTGCTAAACGAGATGTTCAGCCTGAATGGCATCAAGTTGACTTAAAAAATCTTGAAAGAATGCATGACACAGCAATTAGAGTTGATTATCCTAATCCAACAGATAAAGTTATTATTGGTGATAGTCATTCAATATGTATGTATCGTCCAGGTTGGACAGTTAATAGCGTTCCATTTAAAACCTTGAATGGAGCTTTAAAACAAGGATTCAAAACATTTATTCCACCAACAGGATATAAAGAGCTTCATTGTTATTTTGGTAACATTGATGTGCGTCATCATATTATTAGATTAGAAGCAAGTATTATTGATTTGGCTGATAGATACATGGAAGAAGCTAGTAAATTTGATGCTAAGATATATGAACTATTGCCAATTGAACATGAATCAAGAAAGATCCCACAATCTGGATATCATAAAGGTAAACCATTCTGGGGTTCATGGCAAGAAAGAACAGATATTCGTAATCAATTTAATGATTACATTGAAAAGGAATACGGCATCATAAGATGGACCGATAAATTAATGAATAAGGCTGGTGAGCTTGATTTTAAATATATGGAAAAGCCAAAATCAATTCATCTGTCAAGAGAGTTTTATCCATATTGGAATGGAATCGAAACTAAAATAACAAATACACTTGAGGAATTTTTCTAATATGACTACATGGGCAAGCATTGTACCATTGATTGGTGGTGAGACCATCGCAATGGAAAACGTTTTTAAAACTAAACCAAAATATTTTTTAACATTTGATGGATTTCAAGCAAATGAAGAACATTTGAGAAACTATTACAATAATGAGATTCCATATTTGAATTTGTCAAATGGTGATAAGCATACTGAAAGCGTTGATGTTGTAAATACAGTATGTCCATGTGCTGGTCTAAGTTCTTTAAGTCCTTCTGCTTCAAGCAATAATCCAGCAAATGATTGGATGATTAAATCAGCAGAATATGTTTTAAGTGAAATGTCACCAAAGGTATTTTGGGGAGAAAATGCTCCAAGACTAGCATCAAAAATGGGAGAACCAGTTGTAAGAAGATTACGTAAAATTGCTGAAGACAATGGTTATACATTTAGTATTTTTAAAACAAAATCGTTATTACATGGATTGAGTCAAGTAAGAGATCGAACATTTTATTTCTTCTGGAAAGACAATACTGTTCCATTATTTGACTATATTGAAGTTCCACCAACAATGATTGCAGATGATATTAGATCTGTGGTGAATGACCCATCTGATGAAATGAGTCAAATTTTATGTAATGATAAAACTCCATCAGAAGATCCATATTATAAGTATATCTTAGAGGAACTCGAGGGCGGAATTACTCACAAAGAGTTTGCAGCTAAGATTGAAAAGACCACAAATGTTCAAGATTATATTGAAGAACATACAACCTATAACAAGGTTGCTGAGTGGATGCGAGCAAATGGATACGATAATGTAGCTCGTAAATGTGATAGAGCTTATCACAAGCTCAAAGCAGGTGGTAATATTATGCGTAAAGGCGTTGAAATTCCAAAGGATAAAATTGGAGCTTTCGTAGGTCATATGCCAACAAGCATAACACATCCAGACGAAGATAGATTTTTAACAGTAAGAGAATCTATGTCTTTGATGAAATTGCCAAATGACTATAAATTAGTAAATCCTAAAAGATCACTAAATCATATATGTCAAAATGTACCTGTAACCACAGCCGAACATCCAGCCGCTATGGTTAAAAAGTATCTTGAGGGAAAACTTGATTCAATAGATACTGATTATATGGTACAAGATAATAAGAAAAAAACCTATGAATTTGTAAAAAACAGTTTACAATTGACTGAATTTATGATATAATATACAATATATTAACCATTAAAAAAGAGGAATTATGCCTAGTATTAATTTAAAAGCACAGCCCGCAAAATACCGTAAAGGTAAGAAAAACCAGCGGCCACCACAAGACATGCCATTCGATGTTGCTTTGAGAAAGTTCAAAAAAGCAGTTGAAGCGGCAGGTATTCTACAAGATGTACGTAGAAAAGAATATTATGAAAAACCTACTGCCAAGCGCAAACGTAAAAAAGCCGAAGCTATTGCGCGTCATAAAAGGCAGGTTGATTCTATTCAACAAACGCAATTCGGCAGGAGAAAAGTACGATGAGTATAATGGATAAACTAAAAAAGAACTCAAAGATTAAAACTTCGGATACACTATCTGAAAGTATTTTCTTTGGTGATAAGACCATGGTCAAGACAGAAGTTCCAATGATCAATGTTGCTCTCTCAGGAGATCCAGACGGTGGATTAACTTCTGGTTTGACAGTATTGGCTGGTCCATCTAAACACTTTAAAACATCATTTGCATTATTGATGGCTGCGTCTTATATGAAAGAACATAGTGATGCAGTAATGCTATTTTATGATTCAGAGTTTGGTTCACCACAATCATATTTTGAAGCATTCGGTATTGACACTAGTCGAGTACTTCATACGCCAATTACTGATGTTGAACAACTTAAATTTGATCTAGTTGGTCAATTGGATAATATTGAGCGTAAAGATAAAGTAATTATTGTTATTGATTCAATTGGTAACCTTGCTTCTAAGAAAGAACTTGAAGATGCTTTGAATGAAAAATCAGTTGCTGATATGTCAAGAGCAAAAGCACTTAAAGGTCTATTTAGAATGGTGACACCATATCTAACCATGAAAGATGTACCTTTGCTAGCAATTAACCACACCTACCAAGAAATGGGACTGTTTCCAAAAGCAGTTGTTTCAGGTGGTACTGGTATTTACTATTCAGCTGATAACATCTGGATTCTTGGTCGTAGACAAAATAAGCAAGGCCAAGAAGTTACAGGATATGACTTTATTATTAATGTAGAAAAATCCAGAATGGTAAAAGAGAAATCTAAGATTCCAGTATCTGTCTCATGGGACGGTGGTGTAGAACGCAATAGTGGTTTACTTGATATCGCTTTAGCTGGTGGATTTGTAGTTAAACCAAGTAATGGTTGGTACTGCATGGTTGATCAAGATACCGGTGAAATGATTGAACCTAAAGTAAGAGAAAAGCAAACTAGAACTGATGAGTTCTGGGAACCAATTCTCAATACTGATAAGTTTAAAAACTTCTTAATTAATCAATACCAAATTGGCCATAAATCTTTAATTGATTTTGACCCAGAAAGTCCTTTACAAAACAATGAAAATGTGGTATAATAATGGATAATGAATATAAAATTGTCGAACATCCAGATTCGGATTTTTATGCGATTCAATTGGTAGATCCATCGCCATGGGCTGGCGTTAGATATATTTATGGAACTGTTTCTATAAAAGAATCGCCAGAAATCGATATGGCAACATTATCGTTTTCGTATAATATTAACGATCCTGGTGACTTTGACCATGATGATTTGAAAGAAGATGAAGGTTTTAATAACTACATCGGAGAAATTTTAGGATTTATTCTTGAGGAAGGAACAATTGCACAACGAGATACCGACACACGTACTGAGCCATCTACTTAATAACGAAGAATACTGTAGACGCGTAATACCATATCTTCAAAAAGAATATTTTGAAGGTTCGCATAAAGTAGTATTCGACCTTATTGTAAGTTTTGTAGCTACACATAATAAACTACCAACTGGTAGAGTATTGGATATTGAGTTACAAAAAGTAGCTGCACCAGAAGATGTATTAAATCAATCTTCAATTTTGATTAATGAAATCAATACAAAGACTGATTTGGATACTGATTACCTTATTAAAGAAACAGAAAAGTGGTGTAAAGATAGAGCCGTATATCTTGCGATTATGGACTCTATCGGTATTATTGACGGCAAAGATAAAGAAAGAACCGAAGGTGCTATTCCAGAAATATTGTCAAATGCTTTAGGTGTGTCATTTGATCAGGCTATTGGCCATGATTATATTGATGATTCTGACAGTCGTTTTGATTTTTATAATAAAACTGAAGAGCGCATTCCATGGGATCTTGATTATTTTAACAAAATTACCAAAGGTGGTATTCCAAATAAAACACTTAATGTTTGTTTGGCTGGTACTGGTGTAGGTAAATCTTTGTTTATGTGTCATAATGCTGCTTCTGTTTTACAACAAGGTAAAAATGTTTTATACATTACTATGGAAATGGCTGAAGAAAGAATTGCTGAACGTATTGATGCTAATCTTATGGACTTACCAATTCAACAACTTGAGTCGCTACCTAAAAATGTATTTTCAGAAAAAATTCAAAGGATAGCAACAGGTACCATTGGGAAACTTCTCATTAAAGAATATCCAACTGGTGCTGCTCATTCTGGTCATTTTAGAGCATTACTTAATGAGCTAAAAATGAAAAAGAAATTTGCTCCTGATATTATATACGTTGATTATCTTAACATATGCTCATCGTCTCGTATGAAGGCTATGGGTGGTAGTATAAATAGTTACACGTATATTAAAGCGATTGCAGAAGAATTAAGAGGCTTGGCTATTGAGTTTAATGTTCCAATTATGACAGCAACTCAAACAACAAGGTCAGGCTTTAGTAATACTGATGTTGGTCTTGAAGATACTTCTGAATCATTTGGCCTACCGGCCACAGCTGATTTAATGTTTGCTCTTATAGCAACAGAAGAATTAGATGAGTTAAACCAAGTAATGGTTAAACAATTGAAAAATCGTTATAACGATCCTACTAAATATAAACGTTTTGTAATTGGTATTGATCGTGCTAGAATGAAATTATATGATGTAGAAGAATCTGCACAGTCAGATATAATGTCTGATATGAAGATTCCCGATAAACCAATAGCAACGTGGGGTGATAATGAAAATAAAGACACGTTTGCTGAATTTAAAGTATAGGAGAAATACTATGTTAGATTGGATTAAAGCTAGAGTAAAAGAAAGAACATCTCTAGATGGCGTATCACTTATTGTAATTTGTGGTTCTGTTATTTTGTTTGGCGGTATCGCTAAACTTCTTGCCTGGGCTGGCTTAGCTTGGGGTGTATATACATTAGTACAAAAAGAGGACTAATTAATGTTTAACGTTCGCGTTATCTCCCATAGCAAACCTGCTATTGGAATTGAACTGAAAGATGATTTGTTACAAATGGTCGCATTTTGCGCAAGAGTATCAAATCCGAGTAACCAAAATAATGAAGCTAGCGCGGAAAAATTAGTGCAATATCTAATTAAACATCAGCATTGGTCACCTTTAGAGATGGTTAATGTATGTATGGAAATTGACACTACAAGGGATATCGCTAGACAAATTCTTAGACACAGATCTTTTTCATTCCAAGAATTTAGTCAGCGATATGCCGACCCTACAAAGGATTTAACCTTTGTGACCAGGGAAGCTAGACTCCAAGACGAAAAGAATAGACAAAACTCCGTTGATATTCCAATGGAAGATTCGATTCACCATATTTGGGAGTCATATCAAGAAGTAATTATTGAGCGATGTAAACACGCTTATGAATGGGCTATTAATGCTGGTATAGCTAAAGAACAGGCGAGAGCAATTCTTCCTGAGGGACTTACAATGTCTCGTATGTATGTCAATGGTACCTTAAGGTCTTGGATTCATTATATGCAATTAAGAGCTGGTAATGGAACTCAAAAGGAACACCAAGAAATTGCAAGGGCATGCGCTGAAGCTATATATCAAATATTCCCTTTAGATGATGTTATATAACAAAATGTTATAAAAAAAGTGAAAAAAAAGTGATTTTTTTTCAAAAAACAGTTTACAAAGTCCTTTCTTTATGTTATAATATACCTATATTAAATGATAAAGAAAGGACATTATATTATGAAAGACTTAATTACTGAAACCAAAGCCCTCATCGAAATCATGGAATTTCAACTTCATCAGAGGTTTGAACACACCAGAGAATCCGATCATTACACTTTCGAAGAAGGTAGGAACTACATTAAATTGCTAAGAGTAAGCAATAATTATGATAGAGAATCTTCAAGTGTCGCTGGATTTATCGTTAAAAAATCGCCTAAAGCAATCGATAATAAAACAAATGAACCATTCAAAGTTGGTGATATGTTAATGGCTGCTGGATATAATAAACCAGCAACTAATTTTGCAAGAGGTAACATTTTTGATTATGAACCAACATCAATAAGATGGACAGGAATACAGTAAGGAGTACATTATGAATTTAGAAGAAGTAATAAAAAGCTTAGTTGAAGAAACGTTAACCGAAGATCAAGTGAGATCAATTGTTGGAGCGCCATCTGTAGAAGAATCAGAACTTTGCGCTTGTGGAAAAAAACTAGATAATTGTGAAGAGTCATATGAACACATGACTCATGGAGTATAATATGAGAACTGATAGTTATGTAATGACAGCCCATACTGAATGTGCGGGCGATATGCTTGAAATTGAAACAATTAGAAAATCTATTAAAGCTATTAACAAAATGGCTAAACAAGAAGATCAAATCAATCTATATAGGTATAATACTGGTTGGTCTGATGAGTTACCAAAAAAGTCACCACAATATAGAGTAAGCCTAATGCCCAGAGGTCCACGTAGAGCTGCTGCTATTGCTGATGGTAGACATAAAACTGCTTATGATTCATGCCTTCCAATTAGGCATGCTAAAACAATTGATGTTTATGTTCATAGGAAGTCATCATGGTATTATTAAGAGCATTTAAAGAGATTACTAAGTGGGATGATAATACACCAAACCACACGTATATCTTAAATGAGCAAGGACATTGCGTTGGATATAGAAATACAAGAACAAAGGAATATATTCAATTCAAAAGTCCTATGAAACAATTTTCAAAAACTCGTAGAAAGTTTATAGAATTAAAATCACCCGAAAAATATATGAGGTAATAATAATGAAGTATGGAATGGAAGATTTAGCAGGCGTAATTGTATTAATGGGTTTATCACTTATACTTGGAGTAGTAATTGCTGCTACTTCTGTTCAAAGCTCTTGGAGATTAGATGCTGCTGAAACAGAATGCGCTCAATTTAATCCACTACATGGTCAATTCGAATGGATTAAGGAAGAAGAATAATGGAAAAACTAGAAGCTTTTAGAGTTATTGCAGTTGGCGAATCATATGAAGTAGTTGCTAATTATGTATTTGCTCATCAGGAAGAAGCTGATATGTTTTATGGAGATATGACAAGCAAAGGCTATGATTGCGTATGCTTTAAGGTTGATGTTTAATGGAGTACATAATTTTTTGTGTATGTCTTGTTGGTGCCGGATATACATCTTATCGTGTCGGCGTTCAAGAAGGAAGTGAAAGAATGCTTGAAATGCTAGAATATATTGGCATAGTTACAATTGACGACGATGATAATGTATATCCAAATAAGTCCTATGTACCCACATATAGAGTAAAAAAATAGTATAAATAGTATTATACATTTATTCGCAGGAGTGTTATAATACCATTATGAAAAGTTTTTTAATACATCTTGAAATAAAGGAAGCTGTTAAGCTAGCTCCTGGTCAACTTAAAAAGCCAAATGCCAACACAGGTGAAGCGAGAACAGATATTCTTGCTAGGCTTATCAAAGATGGAGTACCACTAGAATTAGCAAAAGGTGGTACTTTTAAAGTAACTGAAGTCGAAGATGCTTTAAAGCAAATTGAAATATTTAAAAAGCTTGGCAAAGCATTTAATCTTCATGGCGATGGTAAAACCATTAGCTCCTCTGATTTAGGCAAAAGTAAAGTTTTTGGTGGAGGAAGCGGTGCTGGAGGCGGTACCGAAAATACAAAAATTACTGAATCTCATCAATGTGTTATATGCCAAGCAATGCTAGATAATGGCATTCAAGAAGAAGAATACTTTGAGTCAGAAGAAATACTTAAACCTGCATTTAAAAAAGTATTTGTTGATGCTTCATTTGATGAAATTATGAGTGTTGAAGGTACCTGGTTTCATTCATCTTATGAATCAGCAAAAGCACTAATCAAACAAGGTTATATCAATAAGTCGCAAACATTCCATAGAAATAGTAAATTGATGAATACCGTATATGCTTTAAAAAATGTAGCATATAAAAATTCAAAACAAAAGCCAGTAAAAGATGATAAATGGAACCCTGGAGATTTTTGGGCTGTTGAAAAATCATTTAATATCAAAGCTTTGGACACAAGTTCAATTCAAGCATATAATAAAGCATTACTTCAAGCATTTGCTGATAGACAACTAGTTGGTATATCACTTAAGCTTGTTAAGAAAAAACCTAAAATTGCAGTTCTTAATGCTAAATTACCACCTGATACTGATGATCATAAAATCCTTAAAATATTACTTCAAGGTGAAAAACGTGGCACCTTTTGGAGTAATAAAGGAGCAACCATTTTATTTGATGATGGTAAATTTGATTTAAGAGCTGGTAGTCTTGGTGGCGCGATTAAAGGAGAAATTGCTCTTAAAACAGCAAGAGGCGGAGGTGCTGGATATGGTATTATGCAGGATGCGCTTCAATCGACTTTAAGAAAGAAAATACCAGACAATGGCAAAATCAATCAAATGGCTAAAAAAATACTTAAAGGCGATAAAAAGTCTATTTCTGTATTTCATAAAATGTATAGCCATTTTTATAAGAACGATTCATATGAGAACTTTGAAAAAGAATTATTAGCAAAGGATGTATATTGGATCGGATCAAAACTAGCTTGTTTATATGTCGTTTATGTTGTTGATATTCACATGGGAACACGAGCTAATAGATGGATAACTAAAATTATTAATTATGCTGGGTCTAAATCAGAAGACTCAAGCGTTTATGTAAAGGTATACGAATAATGAAATCATTTAAAAACCAGTTGTCGGAAGCGGCTGGAAAAAATACTCATATGACTCACCTAGAAGACTTAATTCTTGACGGTGGTGTTAAGGGGGCTCGCCAGGCTATCCTCGCACTTAGATCATTGCGAGATATGTTACAAGGTAACTCAAAATCTGCAGTAGATGTTACTGTTAAATGGGACGGAGCCCCCGCTATATTTGCAGGAGAAGATCCAAGAGATGGTCAATTCTTTGTTGCAAAGAAAGGTGTATTTAATGCTAATCCAAAAGTATATAAAAGCCATGCTGATATTGAAGAAGATAATAAAGGCAAAAAGGATCTAATTGTTAAATTAAAAATAGCATTTGATAACTTAAAAGGCTTAGGAATCAAGGGTGTTATACAGGGTGACTTTATGTTTGATAAAAGTGATCTTAAAAAAGAAACTATTAATGGTCAAAAGTTTATAACATTCCATCCAAACGCTGTTGTATATGCATTACCAGTTGGATCAGAAGAAGCTAAAAAGGTACAAAAAGCTAATATGGGTATTGTATGGCATACAACTTATTCTGGAGCAACATTTGAAACAATGTCAGCTGAGTTTGGAAGAGATATTAGCTCTAAATTAAAATCGTCATCTAAAGTTTGGATGCAAGATGCGACCCTTGATGATCTATCAGGTACAGCAACTTTAACTAAAAGCGAAACTGATGAGCTAAATAAAAAATTATCAGAAGCTGGTAAAATATTTAGAACAATTTCAGCTTCAACTCTTAAAACCATCGAAGGTAATAAAGAGCTTAATCTTATGATTAATGTATATAACAATACCAAAGTAAGAGCAGGCCAAAAGGTAACGGACACTAAAAAGCACGCAACTGGACTAATTATGTTTGTTCGAGCACGTTATCAGAAAGAAATTGACAAGAGAAGCAGTCAAGCCGGTAAAGACAAACAGATTGCAAAAAGAGATGAAATACTTGCTTTTTTTGACAAATCTAACTTAAAAAACTTAAAATTAATATTTGATTTGCAAAATTTAGTTGTAGATAGCAAATTAATTATTATAAATAAACTAAACAGGCTAAGTAAAATTGGCACGTTTGTTAAAACAAAATCCGGATTTAAAGTAACCAGTCCTGAGGGCTTTGTTGCTATAGATCGTATGGAAGGTGGAGCTGTCAAGTTAGTTAATAGAATGGAATTTTCTACTAACAACTTTAGCAAAGACATTATTAAAGGCTGGGATAGTCCAGGCTAAATGGGAACCGAGGATAACTATGAAATCGTTCAAAGAATTCGAAGCAGAACTATCTGAAGATAGTGGAGATTTTTCAGAAGCTATGTCATTAGCGCATAGAATGAAAATGAAAGCTGCATTCAGAAAAAACAAAGCTAAAATTAAATTAGGTAAAAAGAAAGCCGCAAGAAAATTAGCGTCTCCTGATAAACTTAAAAGTCGTGCGACAAGACAAGCTCGCGAGATTTTAATCAAAAAACTTCTTAAAAATAAAAAGAAAAGCGATTTATCATTTTCAGCAAGAGCTGGTATTGAGAAAAAGCTAGCAACTAAAAAAGGTGCTATTGCTAAAATCGCTAAAAAGCTATTACCTTCTGTTAAAAAGAAAGATCGTGCTAAATTAAAAAGCAAAGGTGGTGATAGTTAATTATGGAATTTAAAAGTTTTAGTGAATATTTAACTGAAGCTAAAGGCGAAGTATACTTCGTTTTTGGCAGGTTTAACCCTCCAACTTCAGGACATGAAAAGCTGTTTGATATGCTAAAAAAGACAGCTGGTGGTAGTCCATACAGAATATATGGATCAAAATCACAAGACCCCAAAAAGAATCCACTCGGATTTAAAGATAAAGTAAAATTCCTTAGAAAAATGTTCCCAAAACATGCACGTAGTATTATGGCTGATGCTGATGTAAGAAATGCATTAGACATTTGTGTTAAACTATATGACCAAGGTTTTACATCAGTAACAATGGTTGCTGGATCAGATAGATTAAAAGAATTTGACGTTCTTCTCAATAAATATAATGGCGTTGATTCTAGACACGGTTTTTATAATTTCGAAAATGGTATTAAAGTAGTTTCAGCTGGGGAAAGAGATCCTGATGCTGAAGGTGTTACTGGTATGTCAGCTTCTAAATTAAGAGCATTTGCATCTGACAATGATTTAGAAAATTTCTCAAAGGGAATGCCTAAAGGTTATAAGGATGCAAAAGCATTATTTAATGCTATTAGAAAAGGTATGGGACTAAAAGAAACTCATATGCATAGAAAGCATGTTGAATTAGAACCAGTATCAGAAAAAAGAGAAAAGTTTATAGAAGGTAACCTTTATAAAGAAGGTGATGAAGTTGTACTTAAAGAAACCAATCAAGTTGGTATTATTAAAAGATGTGGTACAAACTTTTTAGTTGTTGAGTTTGGCGAATGGAAAAAAAGAGTTTGGTTAGATGATGTTGAACATTTAGAAGAGAAAAAATATACTGATATGACTTCTAAAGAAAAGTCTGCTTATAATAAACCAAGAAAAAATGCTCCAGAAAGCCAACATACAAAGAATTTTAGAAAACAGTTTGGAGATTCAGTAGAATTAAAAAGCTTTTCACAATCGCTAGAAGAGGCTGATGCAAAAGCAGCACTTAAAAAGAAAGCGGAAAAATCAGGTATGCCTTATGGTATATTAAAAAAAGTATTTGATAGAGGATATGCTGCTTGGAAAACAAGCCATAGACCTGGAACAAATCCAACTCAATGGGGATTAGCAAGAGTTAATTCATTTGCTACTAAATCAAAAGGTACATGGGGCGGGGCTGATAAAGACCTAGCTGCTAAAGTAAGGGGAAGTTAATGAAATCATTTAAAGATATGAGAGAAGCCAAGGCTCCGAAAATAAAAGAAGATTATGCTCAAGACTTAGATCTTGCTCAAAAGAATATGGCAAGACTTGCAAAGCAAGAAAGTGGTCAAAATAAGAAAGATTATATGGCTGTTGCAAGAGCTCTTAATCAAGGTAATCTTGGTGCAGTTAAGAAAGTAATCAAAGGTATTGATACCGATGAGATTAGAGCAGACATTTTAAATGTCCTTGTAGGTTATAATGATCTAATTGCTAAGATGTATCCTAAAGCAGTAGATGCTAAAGGTAGACTTAAAAGTGGTATGAGTGTAGGTAAAATGATTAAAGATGATGTCAACGAAGCCAAGGCTCCGAAAATAAAGGGTCTAAGCATTAATGGTTCAGAAATTAGTGGTTTAAAAAATAAAAAAGGTAAACTACATACAGTAAAGCCAGTAGCAGATAAAGGTAAACTAGCGTTTAGAGTAACAGATGAATTTGGTTCATTTAAAACCATTGACATAAAAACATTTGCAAAGGAGTTTGGTTAATGAAAACATTTAAAGAACTAAGGGAAATTGATATTGATAATTTTGTCAATATGAATGAAGCCGATCAGCAAGCATATATTGATACATTAAGCGAAGAGCAAATTGATGAATTAATTAAAAAGCTAGTGAAAGGAACAGCAAGATTAGCTGGTAAAGCTGCTAAAGCTGGTGGTAAACTAGCAGCTAAAGGCGCTAAAAAAGCAGCAAAAAGGTTATCAACACAAGGTAGAGCTGATGCTGCAAATAAAAAGGCTGATAAAATTAAAGCAAGAATGAAAGCCAGAGATAACCTTAAAAAGGCTAAGTCTAATTTGAAAAAAGCTAAAAAGTCTAATGCTACTCAAAAACGCAATCTTGCTAAGAAGAAGTAAAATGAAATCTTTTAAAGAACAGGCTAATTTAGACGAAGCACCATTGGTCATGAAAGACCTAGATATGGTAAAAACATTGTTTCATAAAATTGAAACTGACCTATCTAAAAATATTAGGTCTAAAAAGCCTGAAAAAAACTGGCCTATATTAAAGCAATTAGCTGATATCGCTGGTTATGGAATTACTAAAAAGGGACAAGCTTCAGGCAAATCTTTTAGGTATGATTTAAAAAAATGATTACGTTTAAAGACTATATTATTACCGAAGGCGAGGGTAAATATAAAGGCGAAACATGGGAAGATGGTTATAAAAGACGAGTTGTAAAAACAACTGATCCTGAACATAAAGACAAAGGATATAATTGGAGAATAAAGGGTAAAGAAAGAGACGAAATCTCAATTAAGCTTTATAAAAATAAACCAGATTTTAATGAATATAAAAAACAAATGAAAAGGGTCGCGGGACACGAATTCGGTGGATAGTTTTAAAGAACATAATAACATAATGGAAGGTGTAAATGATCCTTCTATTTTTAAAGCGGTTTTTCTAGCAGGTGGCCCTGGTAGTGGCAAATCTTTTATTGTTGGTAAAACTGCTTTGAAGTCTCTAGGGTTTAGATTAATTAATTCCGATGAGGCTTTCGAAAAAGGTTTAAAGAAAGCTGGATTAACAATGGATCCAGATGATATATTTTCGGCTCAAGGCCAAGCAGTTAGAGCTAAATCCAAAGCTATAACTGGAAAAGTTATGACTAGATCTATTGAAGGTAGATTAGGATTAGTTATTGATGGTACTGGTAAAGACTATGCAAAAATCAAAAAGCAAGTAGATTTACTTAGAGAAATTGGGTATGCTGTTCATATGATTTTTGTGAATACAGATTTAGAAACAGCAATAGATAGAAACGATTCACGTCCAAGATCATTACCTCGAGTTACGGTCGCTAAAATGTGGAAGGACGTACAAAAGAATATTGGTAAATTCCAAGCATTGTTTAGAAATAGAATTACTATTGTAGATAATTCAAAAGGATCAGATATAGAACAACAATCATTGGAAGCTTATAAAGATATAAAAACATGGGCAGCAAGACCACCCGAAAACGCAATTGCTGTCAAATGGATTAAAGGACAAAAGAAGTAATGCATAGTTTTTTAGAACATATAGAAGAAAGATTTGGTATCTATGAAGGTCAATATGTGCCTTTAGAACAACCAATGATTGAACTAGATGAAGCTGCAGAACCTGAATTAAATAAACCTAAAAGGTCGAGTGGCAAAAAGAAATATGTTGTTTACGTTAAAAACCCAAAAACGGGGAACGTAAAGAAGATAGAATTCGGCGATGAAAAGGGTGGTTTAACATCAAAGATTAATGACAGGGATGCAGCGAGGAATTTTGCTTCACGTCATAATTGCGATACAAAAACCGATAAGATGAAAGCAGGCTATTGGGCATGTCGCCTCCCGAAGTATGCTAAGGATTTGGGGTTAAAAGGTGGTGGAGATTATTTCTGGTAAGCCATACTGGGAAGATGGTATGGTAAGAACATTCGATCCGGATCAGCCTGACGCTGAGTTTGTATGGCATAGGGACGCCGAAGATCGAGAGATAGAGATTTTAGAGGGTGAAGGTTGGCAATTTCAATTGCAAGATTGTTTGCCTTGGCTTTTAAAAGAAGGTATGATATTTGATATTAAGAAATCAGAATATCACAGGTTAATCAAAGGCGTAACGCCATTAAAATGTAAGGTATATTTTAAATGACTGAATCAGTAAAAGAACAAAGAGCAGCTCAGGCCGCACGTCTTGATAGAATTGAGCAGAAGATTGATCAAATGTCTACTGCTATTATTTCTTTGGCTCGTGCCGAAGAAAAAATTGCCACTATGGCAGAATTTGGTAAGCAACAAGGAGAACAGATTTTAACTCTTATAAATAGAGTTGATAGGTTAGAAATAATGGTGAGGGAAAACGCCCAAACTGTAAATGTAATTAATAAATTATTCTGGATAGTAATTGCTGGCGCAGCCACAGCTATCACAGGAATGCTTTTCATACAATAGGAGAACTAATATGAAACTAAAAGATGATGCAACCTTAAGCATTGCTGATGCCGTTAGCGATGTACTAGAAGGTAAAAGTAAAAAGGAAGAAGCAAAATATCCGCATGATATGTTTCATCCTGAAACAGGCGAAAAAGAGGTAGCCAAAGACGAAGATGAGCATAAAGCTCTTGCCAAGAAAGGTTATACTCACGAAAAACCAGATGTTGAAGAAGTAGCTGAGCCAAAAGCTAAAGGCGAAAAAGAATTTAAAGGTAAACATACCGTTAAAAAATCTGGTGAAAAAGAAGATGGTTCAGTAGTTAAAGAAGAAGTAACTATTTCAATTACTGAAGCTAAGCTTAAAGCTGGTAAAGGTAAAGCTAAAATTGATGTTGATCATACAGGTGATGGAATTCCTGCGGCATCAAAAAAATTCAAAATTAAGTTTAAGAAAACAAGAGATGGATACGATATTTCTGGTCAAAAGAAAGACATTTTGGCATATCTGCAATCAAAAGATTACGATATGGATCCAGAAGATATTGAAGACCTTTTTCCAGAATTAATGGAAGCTAAGTCTAAGTTTTCAAAAGCTTTATTGAAAAAAGCTACCGACACGGCATTAAAGATGGGTGGTAATATGACTGGGGCTATCAAGAAAATCGAAAAAATGAAAAAAGGTTTATCTGACGATCCAGAAGTAAAAGCAGCTTTACAACTTGCTAATGAAGAAGTTACTGAGGAAATAGTAGCTGAAGCTCATGAAATAAATGAGAAGAAAACCCAACAGCAAGAAGACAAAGAAAGGTATCAAAAATTCTTTAAGTCTGCTTTGAAGAAGTTTGGCGTTGATTCACCTGCTCAACTTAAAGGCGATAAGAAAAAAGAATTTTTTGATTACGTTGATAAAAACTATGAGGCTGACGACGAATCAGACGTTGATGAAGGTCTTGGTAGTTCAATTAAAAAAGCTGCCGGCAAAGCTAAAAAGGCAGTAAAGAGAGCTACTATGTCAAAAGCAGCTAAATCTAAAGCGGATGCAGACGAAGTATTTAGGAAATCTAGACAAAAATATCGATAAAATTTATCTTGTATAGATAATATATGATGAAAATATTTGACAAGCTTAATAGTAGAAATTTTGAACTCTATGCGTCACAGCATTATAGCAATCCAGAATGCTGTGACGTAGACGAGTTTAAAGAAGATTTAACAAGGTTTAAGTATCTTAAAAGATTACTTAGACGCTATGAACAATATGGAGATCTTCAAGAAAGGCTTATATTGAATCACATTATAGTTTTATATAACGTGTTTGGTATAGAAGCAGCTAATAGAATGATGTGGTTTAAGGTTGAACCAGAACATTATAGCATACTAAAAACTTTTTTGATTTTTCTTAATTATTTACCAGAAGATTCACATGTAGAAATACCTTTGGATCAGGAAATAATAAACAGACTAAGGAACCTTTAATGGGAGCAATTTCAAGAACAGCTGATTTATTTTATGCCTTTAGATTTCTAAAGCTGTTAGTTTCGTCTTGGGATAATACTGAAGCATATAAGCTAGGTATTATTGACGATAAAGGTAAATTATTAAAAAAGGCACAAGACAGAAAAACACCTCAAGAAAAATCTGCATATACAGTTTTTCATAGGTTAGTTTTTAATGTTAAAAGATTGCTTAATAAATTACCATTTGGTCAAACTAAACTAGCGTCTTATGCGTCAGCATTATTTTTAATTAAGGAAAATACTGACCTTACTGATGAAGAGATTAGAAATGTACTAAATGATGTTTTTGAAGATTTAGAAGAAACTATTGATATATCAGAAAGTGCTCAATGGTTCGATAAAAATAATAAATTAGCTCCAGGAACATATACATTGGTACAAGAAATAGCATCTCCAAAAACTGGAGAAGTTATAGCTCATATAAATACTAAGGTAAGAGCAAATGATTTTACAGAAGCTCATGGTGATATATTTGGATTGAATGTATATCAAGTTGAGCATATTTTAACTAAACAAAAAATATTAGTAACTAGTATGGACTTAAAAAGATGAAGACATTTAAAGACATGTGGGAGGACGCTGCGGCTAATTCAGTATCAAGCGGTGATGTATCATTACCAGCAGATGCTGTAAAGAAAAAGAAAAAGAAAGACCTTTATGACGGTAGAACTAAAGAAGGTAAAAAATTCATTCAAAGAATTTTAGCAAGCAGAGCCGCGAGGGAATCCAAGAAAGAGGTAAACTAAATTATGTCAAAAATATTGATTGGTGTGATTGTTATCATGGGTTTAGGAGGATACTTCCTCTATAATAAAAATATTGAGCTGCAACGGCTTAATACCGCCTATGAAGTGAGAGATGCTGAACAAAAAGAAACCATACGCGCTATCCAAGAGCAAATGGAAACTAACCAAAAAGCCCTACAAGGCCTTCAAGTACAAAATCAAAAATATGAAGAAGAAATGTCAGAATATTTGGATATATTCAGAAGACATAATCTTGCTAAATTAGCAAGTGCCAAGCCTGGGTTAATTGAACCAAGTTTTAATAAGAGAACAAAGGAGGTATTTGATGCGATTGAAGCCGATAGTAAGCGCATTTCTGATCTTAATGATTAGTGGTTGTTCTTTATTAGGACCAAAAGAAGTTGAAGTTATAACTAAACCAGTTCAAATAGAAATTGTTCAACCGGTGATGCCAAGAGCAATTAATTTAAAAGAACCAAAATGGTATGTAGTATCTGATACTAAGATTATTGAAAATTGTCTTAAAGATCCAGATACTAAAAAACCAAATTGCAAATTAGGCCGTGAAGATTTATATCCGGAAGGATATACTTACCTAGATAAGTTTCTTGACGATATAAAAAAACAGCATGGCGGTGATGTAGTCTTTGTTGCCATGACAGTTGAGGATTATGAGTTAATGGCTTATAATACTCAAGAAATTAAAAGATATATTAATCAACTGGGTGAAGTGATAGTTTATTATAGGAGTGTGACAATAAATGACATGGAAGGAGCTGCAGTTGAAATTAAAGTGGAGAAAGAAAATGAGTAGAATGAAAGAATCTATGACAGTATGGGAAAGAGCTGAAATAGCAGCTAAACTTTCCGCGATCGCATATATGAATCCAAAGCCAGCTGAAACAGCTTGTAAAAAATTAGGCTTTGCTTCAGGAAAAATTATCAGTAGAGATGGTGCTGAAGTATTAATCGCAAAAGATAGAAATGATCTATGGTTTGCCTTTAGAGGTACAGAACCATCTAAGCTTAATGATGTTATGGCTGATTTAAAAGTAATTAAAAATTCAGCTGTTGCTGGTGGTAAGGTTCATGGAGGATTTCAAGAAGAAGTCAATGACCTTTGGATGGATATCGTAAAAGAACTAGAACATAACGATCAATTAAAGGTAAGAAAAGATGTATATTTTACTGGACATAGTCTTGGTGCTGCCATGGCTACTATTGCTACAACACGTTATACACCGGAAGAGCTCTTCACGTTTGGGTCACCGAGGGTCGGAGGTAAACACTTCATCAAAAATATAAAATGCCCTCATTATAGATTCATGAATAATAATGATATCGTTTGTAGAATCCCACCAGCTTGGCTAGGATTTAGACATCATGGAGAAATGATTTACTTTAACAGATTTGGTGAAAAGGGTGTAAAACCTACTTGGGCTGATATGCTTTATGGTATTCTAAATAGCTGGAAAAGATTCAAATTCTTTGATGGTATCGTGGATCATGGTATGCCAAACTATGTAAAAGCTATTAAAAAAATGTCAAAAGGAGAAAAATAATGGATCCCGTTGGCGCATGGAATAGTTTAACTTATGTAGATGGTTTTTTATTTACTGTTTGGCTTGGCGTACTTTATTACGGCAAATGCTGGATCGATAACAAATTTAAGGATTAATTATGCATTGGCTTATAGTACTTACACTTAAATCTATATTATCTTCTATAATTGGCAGTTCATTTTATGCTTGGTTCCAAGGGACAACTCTTGGTATATGGTTTCAAAAACAAGTTGATAAGTTTATGGAATATTTTGCTGAAAAATATGAACTTGAATTGATGAAAAAAGACGCCAAGTTTCGAAAACAATATCCACTCCAAGCTGAAAGATTAGATGAAATGGAAGCAGATTTAAATATGCTAGTAGATCTTCCTCTAATCAGAAAGGCTATTATTTCTCATGTTGATGAAACTAAGGGAAAAATCAATATTGCGCCTAGTGGTGAAATGCCAATCTGGGTTGATGACAATAGCAAAAATAATTAAAAAAACAGTTTACAAAACTTAAATTTTGTGATATAATATATAGTATTATTACTTAATTAACTGACAATGAATGATGGACAACTAAATATGACGATGCACGTAACTAAGCGTAACGGCACTACTCAGGACTTTGATTTAGATAAAGTACACAAAGTTTTAGAATGGGCTACCGCTGATATTTCTGGAGTATCTGTATCAGAAATAGAGATTAAAGCAAATATACAACTGTATGACAAAATTCCTGCTTATGATATTCATGAGCTTCTCATTAAATCTGCCGCTGAGCTTATTTCCGAGCACACACCTAATTATCAATTTGTAGCTGCCAGACTTATTTCATATAAGCTTCGTAAAGAAGTATATGGAGATTACAAGCCATGGCCATTAAGACAAATTATTATTGAAAATGTTTCAAGAGATGTATATGACGGTGCCATCATGCAAGATTATGACTATAAAGAAGTTGATGAGCTTGACGCATATATTAAACATGATAGAGATGACAATTTTACATATGCTGGAATGGAACAGTTTAGAGGTAAATATCTAGTACAAGATAGAAAAACTAAACAGCATTATGAAACTCCACAAATATTGTACATGATGATTGCTGCTACTTTATTTTCTAAATACCCAAAAGAAACACGTATGAAATATGTAAAGGACTACTATGATGCAATTTCTCAATTCTATATATCACTACCTACGCCAATCATGGCTGGAGTTCGTACACCAACAAGACAGTTTTCGTCCTGTGTACTTATTGAGTCTGGGGATAGCCTCGATTCTATTAACGCTACTGCTACAAGCATTGTCAAGTATATAAGTAAAAAAGCAGGAATAGGTATTGGTGCTGGTTCTATTAGGGCTGAAGGAGCAAGAGTTGGCGATGGATCAGTTGTCCATACTGGTCTAATTCCATTCCTTAAATATTTTCAAGCGGCTGTGAAGTCATGTTCTCAAGGTGGTGTTCGTGGGGGAGCCGCTACTGTATATTTACCAATATGGCATTATGAATTTGAAGATTTAGTTGTTCTTAAAAATAATAAAGGTATTGAAGAAAATCGTGTTCGCCACATGGATTATGCATTTCAACTAAACAAGTTAATGTATGAACGTTTATTGACTGGTGGTGATATTACGTTCTTTGATCCAAATGATGTTCCTGGTCTATATGAAGCATTTTTTGATGACCAAGACAAATTTAAAGAATTATATGAAAAATATGAAAGAGCCAGATCAGTTCGTAAAAAGACTTTACCGGCAACCGAAGTATTTTCTACATTGATCCAGCAAAGAAAGGATACAGGTAGAATCTATATAATGAATGTAGACCATGCTAATGATCATGGAGCGTTTAAACCAAAACAAGCTCCAGTAAGAATGAGTAATCTATGTTGTGAAATTGACTTACCAACAAGTCCATTAGGAGAAAATCCAGAAGATGGAGAAATTTCTTTATGTACTTTATCAGCAATTAACTGGGGATTAATTAATGAACCATCAGAATTTAAAAAATATTGCAACTTGTCTGTTCGTGCTCTCGATGAGCTTCTTGATTACCAGTCTTATCCTGTACGTGCAGCAGAACGCGGGACTATGAATCGCAGACCACTTGGTATTGGTATAATTAACCTAGCTTATTTCCTAGCCAAACGTGGTCTTAAATATAATGAAGAGGCATTTGATATTATTGATGAGTATGCCGAAGCATGGTCTTATTACTTAATTGAGGCTTCTCAGGAATTAGCGAGTGAAAAAGGTGAAATTCCTTTAAAAAATCACACAAAATATGCCGATGGAGTCCTCCCAATTGATACATATAAACGAGAGCTAGATAATTTAATAGAGAACAAAGAAAGACTACCGTGGAACGAGCTTAGAAATAAACTCCTAGAAACGGGAACTCGAAATTCTACACTCATGGCACTTATGCCAGCTGAAACAAGCGCTCAAATTTCTAATAGCACGAATGGTATTGAACCACCTCGAGCATTAGTTAGTTACAAACAGTCCAAAGATGGTGTAATGGCTCAGGTTGTTCCTGGCTACCACCATTTAAAAAATAAGTATGACTTATTGTGGGATCAAACATCCCCTGATGGTTATCTTAAGATCTGTGCTATACTCCAAAAATACATAGATCAAGGCATTAGTGTAAATACATCTTATAATCCAGAACACTATGAAGATAATAAGATACCAATGTCTGTAATGTTGACTGACCTTGTGACAGCTTACAAATACGGCTTAAAGCAACTTTATTATTTTAATACATTTGATGGAGCTGGAGAAATGACTGATGGAGAAACACATCATGCATATGACGGTGAAGTTCAAACAGAGTATGAAGATGACGATTGCGAAAGCTGTAAAATATGAATAAAAAACCAAGAATAAAACTTAAAGGCGGAGCAGAGTATGACGCTCTCACGTCAGCGCGTAGATGGTATAAGTATTTAACAAGCCCTGGTGTTACAAAGAGTATCAAACGGGGATATAATAAAAGATTTAGAAAAGAAGGAAAAATGAATGGCAGTATTGAAAAAGAATAAAAAGCAGCATCTACTAAAAAATATGTTTCTTGACGAAGCTGTTGATATTCAACGTTATGATGAAGTAAAATATCCACAAATAGATAAGATTACAGACAAACAATTAGGATTTTTCTGGAGACCAGAAGAAGTTGATGTTTCAAAAGACAAAAAAGATTTTAGTGCGCTTACTGAAAATGAGCAGCATATTTTTACAAGTAATCTTAAAAGACAAATATTGCTCGATAGTGTTCAAGGTCGAGCTCCAAACTTAGCATTTCTTCCAATTGTGTCTTTACCTGAAGTAGAGAACTGGATTGAAACTTGGTCATTTTCTGAAACTATTCATAGTAGATCATATACTCATATTATTCGTAATATTTATCCAGATCCATCTTTTGTATTTGATGATCTTTTAAATCAACAAAATATTATGGATTGTGGTAAATCCATCTCAAAGTATTATGATGAATTAGTTGATTGTAATAATGGTCCTACAAATAAAATGGATCATAAAAGAGCAATTTGGATGGCAATGATGAGTGCCAATGCTCTTGAAGGTGTTAGGTTCTATGTATCATTTGCTTGTTCATGGGCATTTGCTGAACTTAAAAAAATGGAAGGCAACGCAAAGATTATTAAGTTAATTGCCAGAGATGAAAACCTCCATTTGGCGTCAACAACTACTATTCTAAAGCTTCTTAAAAAAGAAGATAAAGACTTTGAAAAGATTGCTAAGGAAATGGAAGATGAATGTGTAAAACTATATGTAGAAGTTATAGACCAAGAAAAAGAATGGGCTAAATATCTATTTAAAAACGGATCTATGATTGGCCTTAATGAAAAGATTTTGGCAGATTATATTGAATGGATTGGTTGTAAAAGAATGAGAGCAATTGGACTACCTTGTCCTTATGTGGTTCCACAAGCTAATCCATTGCCTTGGACAGAAAAATGGATTGGTGGAGGTAATGTTCAAGTTGCTCCACAAGAAACAGAAATTAGCTCCTACGTAATTGGTGGAGTAAAACAAGATATTGATAGTAACGCATTAAAAGGACTCAGTTTATGAATATAGAAATTTATAGTAAAGATAATTGCTCTCAATGCGAAATGGCAATTAGTAAAGCATCAAAAATGGAAGCATCTTATATCGTTTTAAAATTAGGAAAGGATTTTAGTAGAGAAGAGTTATTTGAGCAATTCCCTACTGCAAGAACGTTCCCTCAAATTAAAATAGATGGAAAAGTCATAGGAGGCTGGGACGCTTTCAAGGCGGTTGTTTAATGAAGCGTTCTGTCGTAGATTGTGAATATTGTTATAACAGAACAGTAATTGGCCATAGCGAAGATGAAATAATTTTATTTTGTCCTTGCTGTGGAGAAGAAATAAAGGACGAACTAGAAGAACTAGATTTCGAAGAGTAATATGACATGGCATTACGAAGGCAGAGAATGGCAGCCTCCAGAAGAGTTCAATCACAAAGACGCTTATGGTTTTGTTTATCTCATAACGAACAGAGCAACAGGTCAGAAGTATGTGGGAAAGAAATTCTTTTGGAGTCAGAAGACGCTACCAATAACCAAGACACGCAAACGAAGAAAGAAATTATTAGTTGAATCTGATTGGATGAACTATTGGGGATCAAATAAGCATCTTCAAGAGGACGTTACAAAACAAGGCGAAGAATTTTTTTATAGAGAAATACTTCATATATGTAAGACTAAATCAGAATGCGCATACATGGAAACAAAAGAACAGTTTGATAGAGAGGTTTTATTTACTGATGACTATTATAATGGTATAATTAATTGCCGAATTGGTGGTAATTCAGTGAAAAATTTTTCAAAATAAACGTTTACATTTGCTTAAAAGTATGTTATAATATATAAATTAATAAGGGATATAATATTGAAAGATAATGTGATACAATTTCCAACTGAAGCTCGTAAAGCTGCAATTGCAAGAGAACACGATGAGCTAAGAGTGGAATTTGAAGAATTTACAGATGAATGTAGAGAAACATCACAAATTATACTTCTTATGATTGAGGAATTGTTATTGAATGAATGTAGTTCATTTGATGAGATAGATTTTAGAGATAGTAACTTACCAGAGTCGAGAGATATGTTTGTTATAGTCAATATGATTTCATCAATGCTAATGAAATATGGTGGAGTTCATCATTTTTTACATGATCACTTTGATAATATATATAACGACTTAATGAAAACTATAGGACCTGATGAATGATTTTACTTGATTATAGCCAAATAGCGCTATCTAATATTATTGTACAAAAACTAAATGATGAAGATATGATAAGACATATGATACTAAACAGTATTCGTATGTACAACAAAAAATATCGACACGAGTATGGCCAAATGGTTATATGTGCCGATGGAGCCAATACATGGCGTAGGGATTACTTTCCACAATACAAAGGAATGCGTAAAAAGAATAGGAAAGAATCTGATCAAGATTGGACAGAAATATTTAGGATTTTAAATTTGGTAAGAGAAGAAATAAGAGAAAATTTACCTTACAAAGTTCTTCATTTAGAAGGGTGCGAAGCTGATGATATTATTGGCACACTCGCTATGAAGACTCAAGAGTTTGGTCAACATGAACCAGTGATGATTATTTCTTCTGATAAAGATTTTATCCAACTTCACAAATATAACAATGTCAAGCAATATTCACCTATACAAAAGAAAATGGTAGTAGATAAGAATCCGAGATCTTATTGTTTTGATCATATTTGTAGAGGTGACAAAGGTGATGGTATTCCTAATATTCTATCTCCTGATAATGCTATTATGGAAGGTATACGTCAAACACCAATGACTAAAAAGAAGATCGAACATTGGGCTGATAATATAGATAACCTAAAAGAAGTTATGACTCAAGAGGAGTATAGAAACTATCAAAGAAATAAAACTTTAATTGATTTATCGGAGATACCAGAATCTCATCAGAATAATATTATAAATACTTTTAACGAACAGAAGCTTCCAATGAAGATGAAAGTTTTGAATTACTTAATTAAAAAAAGATGCAATCTATTGATTGAATGTGTGGAGGAATTTTACAATGGCTAAACCATTAATTTCAGAGGTATTAGTTACGGCTAATAAATTAAAAACTAAAGACGACCGAGTCAAATATCTGCAAGAGCAAGACTGTACAGCTCTTAGGGATATATTACGTATCAACTTTGACGATACTATCGAATTATCATTACCGCCAGGAGAGCCACCCTTTAAAAAGCTTAATCCTGAAAAACAAAAAGCTAAAGAGCTTAGGTTTGAATATCCTAAGTTTGCTAACTTTGTAAAAGAGGTATCACCAAACTTAAATCAATTTAAAAGAGAAACAATCTTTATTGATTTACTTGAATCTATTCATCCGGATGACGCACAGTTATTCCTATCAGCCAAAGATAAAAATATAAAACTCAAATATGTTACAAAGGCTATGGTAAAAACAGCGTTTCCAAATTTAATAAAAAAATAGGAGAACCATTACTAAAAATTCTATATCATGATAGTTTTTCAATTAACTTTAACCTGGAGATTGTTTATGAGTTATATTCAAATTGAACGCCTAAAGAAAGACAGAAACGAGGCATTATACTATCAAAAAAAATTAATTAAAAAAGGTAAAGATGTGCTAGCATATAAAATGGAAAAAAAGATTGCGCATTTAAATCATTACCTAGATGATATGGAGGCAATAAGCAAAGCTCAGTAACAAATCCCCCTCAGTGGAAAATAATTTCACTGAGGGGTTTACATTTGATTGAAACTATGTTATAATATACATTATGAATATATTTATTTTAGACAATAATCCCGTAAAAGCAGCGCAACTACAATGCGATAAGCATATTCCAAAAATGGTTGTAGAATCAGCGCAAATGCTATCAACAGTCCATCGTATGCTCGATGGGACTATTGAAATGAGACCCTCAAAATCTGGCAAACGTATTGTAAAATATTGGAAGCTGGATAATTACAAAGAAAATATTTTATACAAAGCTGTACATATGAATCATCCATGTACTGTTTGGACTCGTGAGAATGCCAGTAATTATGAATGGCACTACAAACATTTTATCGCACTTTGTCATGAATATACATATAGGTACGGTAAAGTACATATGTCTCAAACAAAATTGGAAACAGTTCTAAGAGAACCACCAAAAAATATAGAGCATTCTATTGGTAAGACACCATTCAAATTGGCAATGGGTTCTAATCCCGAATGCATGTTTGAAGATGCTGTGAAATCTTATCGTGCCTTTTATCAAACTAAACAGGAAAGATTCAAAATGATTTGGACTAAACGTAAACAACCGGAGTGGTTTAATGCCATTGTATGATTTTAAAAATTTAAAAACTGGTGAGATAGAGACAAAAATGATGTCTATCGCTGATATGGAAGAATATGTAAAAAATCCTAATATTCAAAAAGTTATTAGCGCACCAAAAATTATGGGAGAAACTTCTGGATCAGTATTAAAGCAAGCTGGTGATGGATGGAAAGAAGTTCAACAAAGAATTCAAAGTGGTATGCCACCACAAGACCGGGATAAGATTAAGACGAAATGAAAAAACCAAATGTATTAAAGCTAGAACATTTAGTAAAATTAGAACCATTAACGCATAATCAAAAATTAGCGTTTGATTCTTTTGAATCAGGTAGTCACATGTGTCTTGATGGTTCAGCTGGTACAGGTAAAACATTCATATCTTTATATCTAGCTCTTGAAGCGGTATTAAAAAAAGAATATGATAAGGTTGTTATTGTAAGATCTGCTGTACCAACAAGGGATATGGGATTTCTTCCTGGAACTCAAGAAGAAAAGGAAGACGCATATACGCAGCCTTATAAAGCTATTGTTACAGATCTTTTCGATGACGGTGAAGCTTGGGATAAGCTTACAAAGCTCAACAAGAAGATTGAATTTTTAACAACATCTTTTATAAGAGGCTTAACTATCAAAAACGCGGTTGTTATTGTCGATGAATCGCAAAATTGTAATTACCATGAATTATGTTCAGTAATTACAAGGCTTGATGAGGATTGTAGATTCATTATGGCCGGCGATTATTATCAATCTGATTTTACTCGAAAGGGTGATCAAGATGGTATTAAAGGCTTTATCAATGTTATTAAACATATGAATCAATTCGAACACATTGAATTTAAATGGGAAGACATTGTAAGAAGTGGATTTGTAAGAGACTTTATAATGACCAAGGAACTATATGAAAATGGTAAATTATAATGGGTAAGTGGAAATACGAAGATAAGAACGATACTCGCAATTATGAGCTTGAAGCAAAAGAACTTATAAATGGATTATCGATGAATCAACGTTACGAAATGTATAGAATTGTTAATAAGGAAAAGAAGAAGCATTGTTCTCCTGAAAGGTTGAAAGAGCTTATGGCTGTTAAAAAGGCTATTGAAGCTACTAAAAATATAGATACCTACAAATTAAATTTTATACTTAATGGTTATAGGTCTGAAATGGCACAAAATGGAAGACCACAAGATGGGGCTAAAAAGCCTTGGCGAAAACAAACATGAATACAGGAAATTTTAAACATGAACCAATTGATCTTGGCTACTCAGATCTGGAGTCAAAAACTACTTCAGCTGGGAGAAAATACGCTGCTCCTAATGGGATTAAGTATCCTTCTATTACTACAGTACTTTCCATTCTAAGTGAAGACCATATAAGAGAATGGCGTGCCAGAGTTGGAGAGGAAGAAGCAAATCGTATTTCAAAAAGAGCTTCAACTCGTGGAACTGCAGTTCATGCTGTTTTGGAAAGATATGTTGACAATGAAGAAGATTATTTTAAAGACGCTAACTTAGTTGTAAAATCTAACTTTATGGAAGTAAAGAATATACTTGACAAAAGGTTGACCAAAGTATATGCGCAAGAAGCTGCTCTTTATTCAGAACATCTTGGTGTTGCTGGAAGAGTGGATTGTGTTGGTGTTTTTGATGGTAAAAATTCTATCATTGACTATAAAACAGCAGCTAAAACTAAAAAGAAAGAATGGTGTGAAGGCTACTTTGTACAAGAAACTGCTTATGCAATTATGTGGGAAGAAAGAACTGGTATGCCAATTACTCAATTAGTTACAGTGATTGCTGGTGACGAAGGTGCTCAAGTCTTTATTGAGCATCGCGATAATTGGAGCAAAAAGTTATTAGAAACTATTGCTGAATATAAACGTAGAAAATTATTTGGGAGATAATATGAAAAACTTTAGAGATCAGATGGTAAAGACATCTATGGACTATATGCAAGCACAAGCAGCAAAGCATCAAATGAATGCAGAAATTATTTTAAGTAATCATGTATCAGTTGGTGAACATTCAGATCAAATGGAGACTCTTGAAAAAGAGCTTGGTCTAATGGCTGATTATGTAGAAAAATTTGAAATGTTAGAAAAATATTTTAAATAATTTTAAAAAAACAGTTTACTTTTATCTAAATATGTGTTATAATATACATATATTGATAAGGAGTAGTTATGAATGAAGTGATAATAAAAGGAAATCCAATTATAGACGGTGCTGTCAGATTTGATATTAATTGCGAATTGCCAGTACCTAGCAAGTTAGTTGAACTGGCTTTATCTAACGATGGCGATGATTGGGATAAAATGTGTAACTCTTTACCCAATTTTGGATTTATGAATCCTATAGGTAATTTACACGTAACTCATCTAGTAATAGATGGGAAGGAAAGAGTGTTCCATTGATGAAAGATAATATTATTTTAGTAGATTGTGATGGTGTATTGTGTGATTGGGAATATTCTTTTACGCAATGGATGAACCACAAAGGTTATCCAACTAAAGATGATCAACAATATAACGTTGGTAAAAGATTTGGTCTTACAAGAGCTGAAGGTAAAAAATTAGTTTTAGAATTTAATGATTCAGCTGCGATTGCATTTTTACCACCATTAAGAGATTCTGTTTATTACATGAAAAGATTAAATATGTTACATGGATATAAGTTCCATTGTATCACATCTTTAAGTAAAAATAGGTATGCTCAAAAATTAAGAATACAAAATCTAGAATTGTTATTTGGTAAAGAGTTATTTGATGATTATATTATTCTAGATTGTGGTGCTGACAAAGATGATGCATTATTACCTTATGCTAATTCAGATTGTTGGTGGATTGAAGATAAACCTAAAAATGCTGAACTTGGTGCTTCTTATGGATTGCAATCTATATTAGTTGCCCATGATCACAATGCTTATTATGATGGCGATATCCCAAGATATTGGAAATGGAAGGATATATATAAGCATATCACTGGAGAAATTTAATGCCTGTAAAATTTAAAGAAACAGTAAAAAATAGAGACGGTACTGTACAAAACTATTATATGAGATCTACTCCTCTTCAGGAGCTTAAAGATGCATATGAGAGTAACAATACCCCTCCTAAGAAAAAGCAAAAGATTCTTAAAGAACTCAAAAAACGTGGCCATGCATAAGTGGTGGAGAATCTGGGCTAAAAGCTTAGGTGAAAAAGTCGGTGAGACCGATAAACAAGCAAATACGATTGCCGCTATACGTACAGTATGGTGGTTAACACACATGGCCACTTGTTGGTTTATTATTTTAAATGCTATAGCTAATCATGGCTGGGCATTAATTGGATTATGAAAGTAACTATAAATGTTGAAATAGATACAGAAAATCAAACAGATGTTTCAACAATTGAAGAATTAATAGAAATTATCAAACAGATTAAAGATCAAAAAGTAGAAGATAATTAATCACTTTAAGCTTTTTACTTGTATAAATAACAGTAAAGGAGATAATAAATGAGTAATTTATTAGATTTTGATTTTGGCTTTACTGCTGTCTATAAAAACGA
>BCSF01000008.1_pt1 | contig 102939 bp, 94 predicted proteins | sample 1016431 | NCBI WGS metagenome assembly BCSF01 (sample SAMD00045685;SAMD00045686;SAMD00045687;SAMD00045688;SAMD00045689;SAMD00045690;SAMD00045691;SAMD00045692;SAMD00045684;SAMD00045690;SAMD00045691;SAMD00045692;SAMD00045684;SAMD00045685;SAMD00045686;SAMD00045687;SAMD00045688;SAMD00045689, study... | reverse complement strand
CTGCTTCATCGTCGCCTTCATCGCTGCTCCTCCTGTGGACATCGATGGCATCCGTGAACCCGTTGCAGGTTCTCTCATGTATGGCAACAACATCATCTCTGGTGCAGTTGTCCCCAGTTCCAACGCAATCGGTCTTCACTTCTACCCCATCTGGGAAGCAGCAAGTCTCGATGAATGGCTTTACAACGGTGGTCCTTTCCAACTGGTTATCTTCCACTTCCTGATCGGTATCTATGCATACATGGGTCGTGAGTGGGAACTGTCCTACCGTCTTGGTATGCGTCCCTGGATCTGTGTTGCATACTCTGCACCTGTTGCAGCAGCATCTGCAGTCTTCCTGGTCTATCCTTTCGGTCAAGGTTCTTTCTCTGATGCGATGCCTCTTGGTATCTCTGGTACGTTCAACTACATGCTTGTCTTCCAAGCAGAGCACAACATTCTGATGCACCCCTTCCACATGCTGGGTGTCGCAGGTGTGTTCGGTGGTTCCTTGTTCAGTGCAATGCACGGTTCTCTGGTCACCTCTTCTCTGGTTCGTGAAACAACTGAGTCTGAATCTCAGAACTATGGTTACAAGTTTGGTCAAGAAGAAGAGACCTACAACATTGTTGCAGCACACGGTTATTTCGGTCGTCTGATCTTCCAGTATGCTTCTTTCAATAACTCCCGTTCTCTCCACTTCTTCCTCGCAGCATGGCCCGTGGTGGGCATCTGGTTTACGGCTCTCGGTGTTAGCACTATGGCTTTTAACCTCAACGGTTTCAACTTTAACCAGTCGATTGTTGAGTCTCAAGGCAAAGTGATCAACACTTGGGCAGACGTTCTCAACCGTGCTGGTCTGGGTATGGAAGTGATGCATGAAAGAAATGCACACAACTTCCCTCTCGACCTGGCAGCAGCAGAGTCCACCCCTGTGGCACTCACTGCACCTGCTATCGGTTGATACAGGTTACAATCCCTTCTAGGACCCTTCGGGGTCCTATTTTTTTCTCTTGCAATGTAAAGTTTTATGATTGAACTACTGACTTATTACGTGATTGTCTCCGTCGTCTTCATCGGAGCACCTGGAGTATTCCTTTTCATCGTCTTTATGCCTGCACTGCAGAACACTAAAGGACGCATGGTTGGGTACAAAGATCATAAGACTTATGGTGACTCAACTATCTACGAGGTAAATCGAACAACATGATTACCAAAGATACACCTCCCAAACTTGCCGAGATCATTAGAGATACTTGGCCACAACTCTATTACTTACGAAAGGAAACTAAAAATGGTAGCAAGCACACTAAGTCCACCGACCAGGGGGTGGTTTGATGTCCTGGATGACTGGCTTAAACGAGATCGCTTTGTCTTTGTGGGTTGGTCTGGATTACTTCTTTTTCCCACTGCTTATCTTGCAATTGGTGGCTGGCTTACTGGCACGACGTTTGTTACAAGCTGGTATACCCACGGGTTGGCGTCTTCCTACCTTGAAGGTGCTAATTTTCTTACGGCAGCAGTGTCAACTCCTGCTGATGCTATGGGTCATTCTCTTCTTCTACTTTGGGGTCCTGAGTCTCAGGGGGATTTCATCAGGTGGTGCCAACTTGGGGGACTCTGGGCTTTTGTGGCGCTCCACGGAGCCTTTGCTCTCATAGGTTTCATGCTCAGGCAATTTGAGATAAGTAGACTAGTAGGTATTCGTCCGTACAATGCGATTGCTTTTTCAGGTCCTATTGCCGTATTTGTTAGTGTATTTCTCATCTACCCTCTCGGACAATCGAGTTGGTTCTTTGCGCCGAGTTTTGGTGTGTCGGCAATATTCCGATTCCTACTTTTTCTACAAGGATTTCATAACTGGACACTCAACCCCTTTCACATGATGGGTGTTGCTGGTATTTTGGGAGGAGCATTGCTCTCTGCCATTCATGGTGTTACAGTAGAGAACACACTGTATGAAGATGGTGATCAAGCAAATACTTTCAAAGCATTTGACAGCACTCAAGAAGAAGAAACCTATTCAATGGTTACAGCAAACCGTTTCTGGTCTCAGATCTTCGGTATTGCGTTTAGCAATAAGAGGTGGCTTCATTTCTTTATGCTCTTTGTTCCTGTTATGGGTCTTTGGACAAGTTCCATCGGTATTATTGGTCTTGCTCTCAACCTTCGTGCTTATGACTTTGTGTCACAAGAAGTCAGAGCAGCAGAAGATCCAGAGTTCGAGACGTTCTACACAAAGAACATCCTACTGAATGAAGGTCTACGTGCCTGGATGGCACCAGTGGATCAACCGCATGAACAGTTTGTATTTCCTGAAGAAGTCTTGCCAAGAGGCAATGCTCTGTGATATACTGGGGGTCTTCGGACCCTCTTTTTTATGCCATGAAATATACACTACAAGTACAAGAGACTGATGATGGTGAACTATTCTTAGAGTTTCCTGACGATGTTATGGAATCCTTGGGATGGCACGAAGGAGATGTGTTAGAATGGACCTATGCCTCAGACCACCTTATCCTCAAGAAGACTCATGACCATTGAAGGACGACCAGAATTGCAAGGTACTCAAGATTATTGGGACAAAGAGTATGCACGTCAACGAAAGGATCGAATGCAAGATTGCATCGATGACTATCTACAGGATCAACATGTCGATGCACGTCAAGCATACGAAGAGATGTTGTCTTGTATAGATGATGTTATTGAATATCATCGTTGTGCCTTGGCAAAGGCATCAACCCTTAAGGATCTGATGATGGGTCATAGGTCATTCCCTGAGTGGCCAGGAGAAGACCCTGAACTGGCAAAGAAATGGCAGTATGATAAGATTCCTGACCGTTTCTAAATTGTATCACATGTTACAGTTGACAATTACTAAATACTAGTGGTATAATTACCATACGTTCATCTCATGCTCAGTATTTTACTGGCATTGACCCTTGCCCATCATGCTGACGACTCACCCTACGGGTGGCACATGTCGTGTGAAAGGTTTCTAGAACAACGGACTGAAATCCTTATGGATGACAATCTGGACAGACGATCCAAGTATAATCTTCTAGGTTATCTTAGATCGAAAGTAGAAGGTCAATGCAACGATATGTTAGTATGAGACGCAAGTAAGCCGACTCGGAACGGAGCGTTCATCCCATGATAGAATTATTACTATCAACCACGATGTCATGTACAGACGCTAATGCTGTAATGCTACGCATTAAAAAGCATGAGAATCTAGATGAAGCGTGGAAGTTAGAATTGGTCGAGACCATTAAGGACTATGTACCACAATGTGACTTCTATTGGGACGCAAAAGCCGACTGAAGGAACGGGTTTAATCACCCCAAATTCAGGAGCAAACTAATGAACACACTATCTCTAATCAAGAAGCAGATCAACAAAGCAGCAGCACTGCACGACGCACAGATTGCTATGACCACCTATCGTGGTGTCAAGTTTGAGTGTAAGCAAGGTGATGCTAATGAAGTACATGGTACTTTCTGCTATAGAGGTCACACCTATAACAAATGAGGTGTGATGGATAAATCCTATGTTTATCATTATGATGACATGGATAAAGACAGCAGACCACCAGCATGTTATCAACTAACATATCGGGGGGTAACATACTGGTCCTGCTATCGTATTCACTTGAAGGAATATTTTGAGCAATTGCTCACAGTACAACCAGTTTTTAACAGGAGGGGTTGACCCCTCTCTTTTTTTGCTAATATATAATGAGAATGCAAACGTATCAATGAAAATCTTTTTAGACTCTTCTGACTTCTATGAAATCGAAGAGGTGGCAAAGTTGGGATTCATCGATGGTGTAACCACGAATCCCACACTCATGAGTAAGCAGAGGAAAGATCCTGTAGAAGTTATCAAGAGGATTTCTGACCTGTTCCCTGAGACTGCATCGATCTCTGCAGAGGTTGTCGGTGGACACCATGAAGAGATGCTGGCACAGGCACAACCTTACATCGACCATGCTCAGAACATCACGATCAAAGTCCCTATGACCTTTGAGGGACTGAAGGCATGTAGGTACTTGACAGATCTCGGTAGAACTGTTAATGTTACTCTCGTCTTCTCACCTGCACAAGCAATTCTTGCTTCCAAAGCAGGTGCTACCTATGTTTCACCGTTCGTAGGTAGAGTCGATGACCAATCCTTTGATGGTATTACTTTGATCAAAGAGATTGCTGGCATTTTTGATGGGCAGACTGATACTCAAGTCCTGTCTGCATCTATCCGTAGTGTGAAACATGTTATTGATTCATTTAAATACGGTGCAGATGTTGTCACAATGCCATTCTCAGTGTATAATAAAATGTACAACCACATTCTTACAGACAAGGGTCTAGCACTCTTCGACAAAGACTGGGCTGAACTACAGGAGAAAATTAAATGAAACTTCGTACTGTGAAAAAGCAACTAATAATCAAGAAGAAAGATGAAACCCACAACCAACTTTGGGAGTGGGAAGAGACACCTGAAGTAAGAGAGTTTATTAAAAAGTATGGTAAAACCAACTGATTGGGACAGTGTAGAAGCTGATGAGGCTGAAGCAATCCGTCGTCATGCTCGTGCAGACTTTCGTATGAACGAGATGAAGAAGGAACTTCAGGATCTAAAGAACATTGTCCATAGCAACGAAGACAAGAATGCAGCATACAAAAAAATCAGACAGTATCAGAAACGTAAAAAATCCATATTCGGTGAAATCGGAAGAATCGATCGTAGTAAAGACTACACCTCAGAGGGTATTAGAATCCAATACGAATCTCTTTACGGCGAAGTGGAACCTTCCGACAGCAGCAAAGAACTGCGGGATGACCGAGAAGGAAATGAGGATGACGTTCTTTGAATTCCTCAAGTACAATCCACCAACTTGGGAAGAGGGTTGACAGATCACCCTCTTTCCTTTATAATTGATTCTGTTGGAGAGGTGGTCGAGTGGTTTATGGCACTGGTCTTGAAAACCAGCGATGTGAAAGCATCCGTGGGTTCAAATCCCACCCTCTCCGTTTTATACACTTTGAAAGTAAAAAGTGTATAAATACTCAGAACGTTATTTATGTAACGTTTTACAACAGAACCAAGTCGAGGTTCTTTTCATCTGTGGGTAACCATTCCACAAGTAAAAACAAACGAGGTAAACAAACAATGATCAAAACTGCTTTCGCAGCTGCTGCTGCTCTTGCTTTCGCACCTGCTGCTGCCCTTGCAGGTCCCTACGTGAACGTAGAGGCAAACTCAGGATTCACGGGCTCAAATTACAACGGCACGACGACAGATCTGCACGTTGGCTACGAGGGTCCTCTTGGTGATTCGGCATCATACTACGTCCAAGCAGGTGCTTCGGTCGTGTCCCCTGATGGTGGTGAAGTTGACACCGTTCCTTCTGGTAAGGCAGGTCTGGGTGTTGCTGTGACCGATGCACTGGGTGCATACGGTGAAGTGTCCTTCCAAGGTTCTGGTGATTCCAGTGTTGACCGTGGCTACGGGACCAAAGTGGGTCTGAAGTATTCCTTCTGATTCATATAAACTAAACTCTAGAGTTTGGGAGGGGTTGCTACCCCTCCTTTTTTATGCTAAAATACTATGGTAACCAAGGAGGATCTATGCCTGAACAGTCCAAACGTAATCGCAAACGTGGTCATCGAGACATGGAACCCCTCCCTGCTCCCACTCGTCCTCCTGGTGAACGCAGGAGGATTCGTTCGTTCGGTCGTATTCGTCAAGAGGTTGACAAAAAATGATTAGTTACATTGTTTATTCTAGGGACGGTTGTCCCTTCTGCACCAGGATTCAGCAAGTTCTAGAACTAAAAGAACTGAGGCATGTGATTTACAAACTTGATCGAGACTTTACTCGTGAACAGTTCTATCAAAAGTTTGGTGCAGGATCAACGTTCCCACAGGTTCAATACAATGGTAAGAACCTGGGTGGATGTACTGAAACTGTTTCGTATCTTAGAGAGAATAATCTACTCTAAGTCACTAAATACTAACATTAGAGATGAGGGAGAACTCGTATGGAATACACTGCTGTGCTTTTGTTCTCAACGTTCCTGATATTGGGTGCCTTCATCGTCGGATTCATTGGAGGGTGGTTTGCTTCTAGAGTGTTTGATGCCTGGTATGAAAAGGCAGATTATGCTAAGGAAGTAATTCACCCTGAAATGTATGATGACGACGGAGAACCTGCAAACATCGGTGACCTTCTATACTTGCGTATAGACAAAGATCATGATACACTAGAGGACGACGATGATGATTGAGAAACTATGATTCTAGTTGACATGAATCAGGTGATGATCTCCAACCTAATGATGCAAATCAATGTGAGAAATGGAGAACTTGAAGAGGGACTAGTTCGACACATGGTTCTCACCTCTCTACGGATGTACCGTAGAAAGTTCGGGGACAAGTTCGGAGAACTAGTCCTTTGTTATGACAGTAAAAATTACTGGAGGAGGAAGTATTTTCCCCAATACAAAGCCAGTAGAAAGAAAGACCGAGCAAAGTCTAATCATAACTGGAGTCAAATCTTTGAGGTGCTCAACAAACTCAGAGATGAGTTTCGTGAGAACCTTCCTTACAAGGTTATGTGTGTCGATGGGTCTGAAGCAGATGACATCATTGCAATCCTGACTATTGATCAGGGCATGAGAAACATCAGACTGCAGAAGGACATGCAACCACCTGTACCTATTCTGATTCTATCTGGTGACAAAGACTTTGTTCAGTTGCAGAAGTATCCTTATGTCAAGCAGTACAACCCTGTGAAGAAGTCCTTTGTGGAGTGTCCAGATCCTCATCTGTACATCCTGGAGCACATCATCAAGGGTGATAAATCTGATGGCATTCCTAACTGTCTTTCTCCTGACGAGACCTTTGTAAAGGGTGCAAGACAAAGACCTATCAGTAAGAAAAACTTTTCTCTGTGGTTAGACAAAGCACCTGAAGACTTCTGTACTTCAGAACAGATGCAATACTACGAACGAAATAAGACCCTTATCGATTTCAGATATATACCTAAGGAGATTGAAGATTTAATTGTCGAAGAATACGACAACTATGTCTGTAAACCTAGGTCGGGAATTTATCCTTACTTCGTATCGAACCAACTTCTTGAATTGATTAACCACGTAGGAGATTTTTAATTATGTCTGGATGGACAAACAACAACCTTCTGATTTCTGAAGTGCTTCAGAAGGTCAGCAATGCAAAGACTAAGAAAGAGAAGATCTCTCTTCTAGTTCAGAACAATACTCCAGCACTTCGTAGTCTTTTGATCTGGAACTATGATGAATCTATCATCACCCTTCTGCCTGAAGGTGAAGTTCCTTATACTCCCAACGATTCACCCAAGGGTACTGAGCACTCACTACTTGCGAAAGAGTACACTAAGTTGTACTATTATATCAAAGGTGGTGCAGATCAAGTGCCTCAACTGAGACGTGAATCTATGTTCATTGCCTTGCTTGAAGGTCTACACAAGTCCGAAGCAGAACTTCTGTGTCTTGTGAAAGATGGTAAACTTCAAGACAAATATCGCATCACACTTGCTACAGTTAAAGAAGCATTCCCACAAATTGAGTGGGGTAATAGAGGACCAGCTGAATGAAGATTTTTGAACAAGACTGTTCACCAGAACTTGCTAACGACAGGTCGTTACCTTACACATCATATCTAGTAGAGTATGTTCTGGATGGTCAGACTAAGTATGACATCGTGATCTCAGGTAAAAAGGTTGAAATTTTTGACTGGTATTGGGATCACTATCGTCATGATTTTATTAAGTTTACACAGACTGAGGGTAGAGTGAACCCAAAGTTGTGGAACAATCCGAAAGATCCACCAAAGGGTAAGAAGAAATGAGCACTGTTATTTTTGATCCTCGCAAGAAGAAAGAGGAAGAGGTTGAAGAAGAAGGGAAGTCTATACCACAGACCCCTAGAGAATTGCTGGTGGTAGCCATGACAGTTGCTACTATTCCTCTGATGTTTATGTTACTATGGAACTGGTTGATTCCTAGTATCTTTGGGTTGGCAACCATCGGTTACTTCAAGTCCGCAGGACTTCTTGCTATGTCCTATATGATTTTTAAGAAATGAAAGTATGTAAGATCTCTGTCACTCCTGATGCAGAGAAGACAATCGGTTACATTGCACGTGTAAGCAATCCAAACAACCAGGAGAACCCCAAGGTTGAAGGTCTGCTGAAGTATTGTATCAAGCATGGACACTGGTCTGTGTTCGAGCAGGCAACTATGACTGTGGAGATCAATACTACGAGAGCAATCGCAGCTCAAATACTGCGCCACCGTTCATTTACATATCAAGAGTTTTCCCAACGGTATGCTGACTCTAAACTTCTAGGGTTTGGTGACAGCATTCCTCTGCCTGACCTTCGTCGTCAAGATGATAAGAATCGACAGAACTCTATTGATGATGTTGATCCTTTCACTAAGCAGAAGTTTGAGATCCTGATGCAGCATCACTTCAAAGCAAGTATGGAACTGTACCAGGAGATGCTCGATGCAGGAATTGCAAAGGAGTGTGCCAGAAATGTGCTTCCCCTCTGTGTGCCCACCAGAATGTACATGACGGGCAATCTTCGCAACTGGATTCATTATATCTCTTTGCGTGAGAAGAACGGTACTCAGCAGGAGCATATGGATATTGCCAAGGCAATCAAAAAGATCTTCGTTGCTGAGTTTCCTACCATCTCTCGTGCTCTTGAGTGGGAAGGCACTCCTGAAGACTACTGTTCTGATACTCAACCCTGTGTACTAATCAAACCCTAGACCAATGCCATCATACGATTTTAGAAACAAAGAGACTGGAGAAATCCTAGAGAACGTGGTAATGTCTATCCACGATCTCGATAAATACAAAGAGGAACATCCCGAACTTGAAAGATATTTTGGTAATCAAAATGTCACTGCTACCTACGGCAAACCTGTTGCTTCGGAAGGATTCAAGGAAGTGATGTCTAAAGTCCAGAGAGCACATCCTGGTGCAAACCTTAGTAGATTTATTTGATATGCCACGTCGAAAGAATTTGCAGAACACATTCAAACTTGAAGGTGTTCTTGATGATAAACCCACAGTGAAGAAGTCTCGACGCAAACCTATCAGCACAGAGCAACTTGCTGCCATCGAACCTATCACTGAGAACCAGAAGAAAGTTTTCAGTGCATGGGAAGAGGGTAAGAACTGTATCCTACATGGTTGTGCAGGTACAGGTAAGACATTTGTAGCACTGTATCTTGCACTGAAAGAAGTTCTAAACCCCGAGACTCCTTACGAAAAGATTTACATTGTCCGTTCACTGGTTCCTACCAGAGAGATTGGTTTCCTGCCTGGAGATCATGAGGACAAGTCATATCTTTACCAGATTCCTTATAAGAATATGGTGAAGTATATGTTTGAGATGCCAGATGATAATGCTTTTGAGTTTCTTTATGACAACTTGAGATCTCAAGAGTCTATCTCTTTCTGGTCCACATCATTTATTCGTGGCACCACATTTGATAATGCTATCATTCTGATTGACGAGTTTAGCAATCTAAACTTCCATGAACTGGATTCAATGATTACTCGTGTCGGTAATGATACTCGTATCTTATTCTGTGGTGACTACACACAGTCAGACCTCGTGAAATCTAATGAAAGAACAGGTGTTCTTGACTTCATGAGAATCTGTGCTACCATGGATGAGTTTGAAACTGTAGAGTTTGATATCAACGACATCGTTCGTTCTGGTCTGGTCCGCAGTTATCTCATCAGCAAACTGAATTTAGGATTGTAATGTTTAATTGGTTATATCATGAAGAGGATTTCAATATCCCACCGTTGAAAGCAACCGAACGCAATGGTATGCGTTTCTATGTAAGGGATGGTAAATACTATCCCTCAGTAACTACAGTCACTGGTATCAGATCCAAGCAAGCAATCTTGGAGTGGAGACAACGAGTCGGTGAAGCAGCCGCAACTCGTGAGTCTGGTCGTGCTACTGCTAGAGGATCTGTCTACCATGAAATTGTCGAATCGTACCTGCGTAATAATTACAATCCTAAGGAATGGGAAGAGAAGATCATTCCGAATCTGCTTTTCAGATGTTCTAAGAGTAATCTTGATCGCATTGATAATATTCATTGCATGGAAACTGCTCTTTATTCCGATTATCTTGGTCTTGCTGGTCGTGTTGATTGCATTGCTGAATACAATGGCATTCTTTCTGTGATCGACTTTAAGACATCTAACAAACCTAAGAAAATCGATTGGATTGAGAATTATTTTGTACAATGTTGTGCATATGCTACAATGTACTATGAGCTCACCGAACGTGAGGTCAAGCAACTAGTTGTGATCATTGCAAACGAATCAGGCGGCACTCAGGTGTTCGTCAAAAAAGATATTGATCAACAACTAGCATTGCTAAAAGAATACATGCAAGAATTTATTGAGGAGCAACATGGAATTAAACGATGAACTTCAAAAAAAGTTCCTGACTCCTACCAAATTTGCTATGGAGATCGAGAAGATGGTCAAGGACTCTAATGGTCTGATCAACTACATCGACGCAGTGGTGGTTTACTGTGAACAAAATGAGGTTGAGATTGAGAGTGTACCCAAACTCTTGTCCAAACCTCTGAAAGAAAAGATCAAGAGGGATGCACAGTATCTGAACTACGTCAAGAGAACTAGTAGAGGTATTCTCCCTGTGTAATTGGGTGTACCATTACAATAGAGAAATGTCCGCAGAATTTTTTAATGCACCAGCAGTTCGTGCAGAACTAGCAAACATATTCACTCTTCATGAAGATATGGTGCGTCTTCTTAACCCTGCTGTCATGCAAAATCTGACAGCAGAGAAGCAGAATGAAAGGATTGAAAAGGTTATTGAGTTGATCGAACGACAGAAGATCTTCTACACTAGGTTGACTCTGGAAAGTTATGATGATGTAGAGTTGCAAGAGGTTCGACACAAGATCGATGGCATCGGTCAGAGGTTCGGGTTCCAAGGCACCTTCAGTCAACATGCTGATACCATGATCAATCGTCTGAAGAAACGGTTGACACCACCTAAATAGGGTACTATAATAACTTCGTTGGGCAGGACGGGACTGGGAGACTGGTTCGCACTGTAAGACCCAACACAATCCAACAATACAAAAATACGAGGAATCCAATTATGTCTTTCGCAGCACTCAAGAAGTCTTCCTACTTCGACAACCTGAAGACTGAGATCGAGAAGATCTCTAACCCACAGGGACAAAGCTACACTGATGATCGTCTTTGGAAGGCAGAGCTTGACAAGTCTGGTAATGGTTATGCTGTGATTCGTTTCCTGCCCCCTTCTGATGGGGAGGACCTGCCCTTTGCTAAGGTCTGGAGTCATGCTTTCAAAGGTCCTACGGGACAGTGGTACATTGAGAACTCCCTGACCACCATCGGTAAGGATGATCCTGTCGGTGCTATCAACCGTGACCTCTGGAACAGTGGTCTGGAATCTGATAAGCAGACAGCACGTAATCAGAAACGCAAACTGTCTTACTACAGCAACATCTATGTGGTCAAAGACCCTCTGCATCCTGAGAATGAGGGCAAGGTGTTCCTGTTCAAGTATGGCAAGAAGATCTTTGACAAGATTGTTGAGGCAGCAAAGCCTCAGTTTGAAGACGAACGTCCTGTTGATGTGTTCAACTTCTGGCAGGGTGCCAACTTCAAACTCAAGATCGTGAAGAAGGATGGTTTCTGGAACTATGACAAGTCTGAGTTCGAGTCTCCCTCCGTTCTCGGTGACTTCTCTGATGGTGAACTGGAGAAGATCTACAAGCAGCAGTATTCTCTGACTGACTTTACTGATCCTTCTAAGTTCAAGACCTTTGAGGAACTGGAAGCACGTCTGAATCTTGTCCTTGGTAAGGTCCAACCTCGTGTGACTCCTCGTCTTGATGAGGATCTTGAGGATGAGAGTGAGGGTCGTGGTCCTGCTCCTGAAGCACCCTCCTGGACCAGTGAAGTAAGTGACCACAAGTCTGCCGAAGCAGACGATGATAGCCTAGACTACTTCAAGAAACTGGCAGAAGAGGACTTCTAAAATGACTACCCCCAACTGGCAACATCATTCTAAAAAGGAACAGAAACGTACCTTGAAACCACAGGCAATGCGTCAAGCAAAAAAACGCAGGCAGTCTCTGAAAAGAAAACTGCTTGCTGCCTGTGCGGTGCTGGTTGGGGTGTCAGCAACTCCTGCCCAAGCAATCACCTGGAAGGAGTTCTGGGAACCGTTTAATGATGGTCACCACCATCATCATCGTGTACATCGGGAGGTGCATCACTATCACCACCCAGCACCCCGTAAAAGAAGGTGTAGGTACAAGGTGAAACGGGAACGGTACATCCCAGGTGACTACTACCATGAAGGTTACACCACATGGGAGACTGAGATTGTCTGGAGAGCATGTGGTTCATACAATCGTAGGTACGAACACTGGTAAACCAAAAACGACCTATGAATACCAAAATACCCCGAAAAAATTTCGGGGTATTTTTTTGCCCTTAAGGTTTTTTATCTTACCTGAGTTCTCTTGAGGAATGGGTCATCAGCATCCACAGATTCAGGATACTTGATCAACTCTTCAAACTCTGTGATGAACTTCTGAATGAACTGACTCTTGAGAACTTTGATGCCTCTCTTCAGTTCGTTCTTACGTTGCTCTAGATCATAGTTCGTCAACGGTTGAATCGAATTGGCACCAAATGTAATACCTTCGTAGGTAGTGAATGAGAAGTTAGCATTCACAACTGTACCTTTAGGGATCAGAACATTATCTTTAGTGTCCTTGATCTCATCAGTTTCGTATTGAACTACATCATATAGTTTAGTTCCATATGTTCTCTCTAGATAATCTTCTAGAGAAGTTACATCCATTGGCCATTCTTCATATAGATTGGTGTATCTGTTGCAGAGAATGATGATCCAATCGTACTCAGGTGTACCGTAGAACTTTTGTGACACTGAGTCAGGTCTCTCACCATCATTGACCACGTAGTCATCGTAAGCAAAGATATACTTTGCCAAGTCATCTCTAACAGAGACTCTTCTGTAGAGATTCTTGATCACATTTTGATCTAGATAAGAACTTCTAGCAGTTCTTTCAGAGATCTCAATGTTTGGTAGGTAGGAGAAATAGTTTGCCATCAGCTATATTCTTTTAGTTCTTTCAGTGCCTCACGATGCAGCATGACTGTTTCTTGGAATGACATTTGAATTTGAACTGCCATCACATAGTCATCTGTTGCAACATACTGACCATCGGGTGCAAAGTTCACACTGAAGTTCTTTAGAACACAAGCACCAGGACGATATAAATTTTCAATCTCAGTAGAAGAGTTAAGTTTTACTCTCTTTTGATTACCTGTTGATCCTCCCATTCTAACAAAAGCAAGATCGAAGTATGAAGGGATGCCTAACCATCTATTATTACCACCACTAAGACCACTACCACTACCGTTTGACAACGATGGATGCATGTAGTATCTTAGAGTATTAACAATCTGTTTGATTTCATTCTCTTCAGCTTTGTTTCGTGCAACCATCTTCACACTGAAGTTATGGTTTCTATAGTTTGCACCTTTGAAAGTGATCTCTCTGAATGGGTTTAGAGTTCGACCTGAAACAAGTGCAGAGAGAGAGTTTGCATCAACTCCACCAGCAAATCCTGCTGCTTGAATAATAGTATTAACACCCTGAGCAGCAAGGTTAAGTGCTAATTCTGGAGTAGCATTCTGTGCACCTTCTGCGATCTTGGATGCAGCTGCCAGATCACTGCTCTCACCATCGAAAAAAGCAGCACCAGCTTCAATTGCCCCCTTACCGATGGATCCTAAGTCAACACCTTGGTATGACATGCCATACTGAACTGACAACTGTCTAGGCATTGCCAGAAAGATTGTACCTTGTGAACTACTAGTAGGTGCTTTTGCTCCACCACCTGTAGATTTACCCTTACCACCGTCAAAGAACTGGTAGATACCCTGACCACCTTCTGTTGCGATTGTAATTTTTAGGTAGTCTTTATCAGATGCTCCCTTAATTTGTCTGGGATATACTAACGGTGCTTTTGACATGGATAAATATTTCTAAACGTTAGTCATGGCGTATAAAGGTAGATTCACACCAACAAACTTCCAAAAATACAAAGGTGATCCTACAAAAATTATTTATAGGAGTTTGTGGGAACGTAAGTTCATGGTATGGTGTGACACCAATCCCAACATCCTTGAGTGGGGTAGTGAGGAGTTCTTCATACCCTATATATCACCCGTTGATGGGAGAGCACACAGATATTTCCCAGATTTCTATGTGAAGTTAAGAACTACCAACGGAAAGGTGAAGAGATATGTCGTTGAGGTCAAACCTCTGGCACAATGTCGAGAACCTAAAAGACCGAAGAGGCAGACGAAGAAATATATATCTGAAGTCAAAACATATGCAGTCAACCAAGCAAAGTGGAAAGCAGCAGTTGACTTTTGTGAGGACAGACTTTGGGAATTCAAAGTCATCACAGAGAAAGAGTTGAAGGTATGAGTATCTTTACAGACATACGATCATTAACCAAGGGGTCTGGCAAAAGTGAGACTTGGTATAGGAAGCAGTGGTCTAAACGCATCCAAGGATTCCAACAGTCCAGACCACAGGTGGGTGGTATCTATTACTTTCATTACATTGCAAAAGAACCTGAGAGAATGGAGTGGTATGATAGATATCCATTCGCATATTGTATTGCAGTAGATGGAACAGGTTGGTTGGGTGCAAACTTACACTACCTTGCACCTAGTTCAAGACTTGGTACGGTAAACCAGATCAAGTCTGCAGGTGACCAAGCAGCATTGTTCTTTCCTAAATCTACTATACATAGATATAGAAATACTGAGATCAAATCTCCTGTATATAAAATTCCTGAAGAAGAGTGGGACGCAGTGCAATTACCGTTAGAGTATTTTGTAGATGAGTCACCACTAGCACCTAATGGTACGAGAAGAATTCCTGCTAAAAAAGTCTGGGGGTAATAAATGACACTCGATGTCAGTTCAATGCTTACAAAATTATCTAGTGCTGGTATGGCTACCAGTAATAGGTATGCTGTGCAGATGCAACTCCCGACAATACTTAGAGGGGAAGAATTTAATATTGATGGTTACAGTCTAGGTGAAGTTCTAAACTTCTATTGTGATTCTGTAACCACACCAACCAAGCAAGTTACTACAGCACAACACAGAGATCATGGTGTTGGTATCAACTATGCTACTGGTACTGTGTATGGTGAGGTGACTCTGAATCTACTATCACCTAAGGATCTGGACTTCAACCGAGTCTTTGAGGAATGGTATGCTGCTATTCATGATGACACGGGTAACAAGGTGTCATACTATGATGATATCGTAGCACCAAAGATGACCATCTATAAGTTAGAGAAGAACGGTACGAAAAATAGCAAGTGGTCAACTTCTATTACTGGTAGATGGGAGATTGAAAATGCTCTCCCATATAACATCAGTCCTTACCAACTAAGTTCTGCTAGAACACAACTACTCAAGACTAGAATCTCTTTCAAAGTTGAGAGATATAGGTTTGTAAGAGGTGGTGCATTCAGACTTGCTGCTGAAGTTCTCGGAAACGTATCTCGATTTGATGACTAAATAACTAAACTGAAATTGGGTTTTAAACTATGCCTTTGCCAAAACTTGTCGTACCTGAGTACGAATGTGAATTGCCTTCTACAGGTGAAACAGTAAAATACCGTCCGTTCCTGGTCAAAGAAGAGAAGATTCTTTTGATGGCCATGGAGTCGAACAGTGAGAAAGATATGATGAATGCGGTGAAGTCTATCATCCGCAACTGTACATCAATCAAACGTAAGATTGATGCTCTCCCTACATTTGATATTGAGTTTCTGTTCCTTCGTATTCGTGCGAAGTCTGCTGGTGAAGAAGCAGATGTGATCATCACCGCACCTGACGATGGTGAGACAGAGATCAAGATCAAAGTTCCTCTAGAGGAAGTTGCTTGTGAGAAACCTGAAGGTCATAACCCAAAGATCATGCTCGATGATACCACTGGTGTGGTCATGACTTATCCTAGTCTTGATACCTTTGTTAAGGAGAACATCTCTGGTGCAGCAACTGAATCTGATTCTGTCGATCAGGTATTCTCAATTGCAGCAGGTTGTATCTCACAAATCTTCCAAGGAGAAGAGGTGTGGGAAGCAAAAGACTGTACTAAGAAAGAGTTGACTGAGTTCCTAGAAAGTTTGACTAACGATCAGTTCATCAAACTACAATCATTCTTTGAGACCATGCCTAAGTTGCAGTGGAAGACTGAGGTCACTAATCCTGAGACCAAAGTGAAGAGTGAAGTTGTCCTTGAGGGTCTGTCATCTTTTTTCGGGTGAGTATGTTGTACTCTAGTTTGGAAAATTATTACCGAACTAATTTTGCCTTAGTACAACATCATAAGTGGAGTCTAACTGAGATAGATAGTTTGATGCCCTGGGAAAGGGATTTGTATGTGATCATGCTGACTCAACATCTTGAGCAAGAACGTGAGATGCAACAATCTAACCAACAAGCACCATACGAAGGTTAAATGGCTACACTTGCTAAACCACAGAACAAATTAGCACAAAAACCTCAACGATATCAGCAAGTTGGTGGATCATCTGCGCCTACGGTAAAGGCACTGAATGGTATAGGCAAACAGATTTCCACCAACAATACAATTTTAAGTAGCATTGCGAATGCTCTAACTAGAAGACGCAATGTAGATCATAAGATTCAGAAGTCTCTCTTTGATGACATTGAGAGAAGAAGAGAAGCACTCAAGAGATTAAACGGACAGAAGAAGAGACCTCAACTGGTAGCAAGAAATTTACAGAGAAAAAGAAAACCAGTTGGACCTGTAGCACAAAAGAAATTAACAAAAGAAAAAGAGGTTGATGGTGGTGGTGGTCTAGGTATCCTGAATGGTATTGCTAGATTCTTTCAGATAGTTGGTGGCACCATCTTCAAAGCATTTGTAACAACAGCAGCATTCAAGTGGTTCTCGGACCCAGCTAATGCAAGAAGATTTGTAGATGCATTTCGTAATTTTTACAACTGGGTTCTCAAACCCATTGGTAGTTTTGTAATCAATTGGACTACTTGGGCACTGGATGGTATTGGTTCTGCTGCTGGTGGCATTGGTAAGATTATCAATGGTGTCAAGAACGGTGAAGTTGGTGAACTGATGACAGGTTTTGGTGACCTGTTGAAAGGTCTACCTGCCATTGGATCAGTTGCATTCCTATTGAATCCAGTTGGATCACTGAAGTTCATCTGGAGTATCATCAGTGGTATTGCTGGCATCAAACCACCAAAAGAACAGGGTCCAGATACACCACGAGGCAAAGCAAAACCAAAACCTGACGCACCTGCAAAACCAAACTGGTTTCAGAGACAGTTTGATCGAGCAAAGAAATTTGGTGGGTCAGTAGTAGAGAGCACCAAGAAGTTAGGTGGTGAGGCAGTAACTGGTCTACGAAAGATTGGTAGTAATTTTAAGTCAGGACTAGTCAGAGTTGGTGAAGGTCTAAAGGGCATCAAAGATGCTGCCATGAGGAAACTTGTGGAACCTGCCATTGAGTATGTCAAACCAATTCTAAACAAGTTAAAAGGTCTCAAGGGTGCTATCGAAAAGAGACTGATGAACGTTCTTGGAGACAAGGGACGTAAACTCCTGCAGAAATTTGGTGGTAAGGGTAGTTCTGGTCTGATGAAGAAGATCGGATCGAAAGCAATCCCCATCCTAGGTGGTATTGCAAACCTATACTTTGGATATGAAGCACTGAAGGCAGGTGATCCTATCGGTGCACTGTTAGAATTCTCATCAGGTGCATTTGATCTTGTCGGTCTAATTCCTGGAGGTCAGTTCGGTCCTGTGGTGTCCATGGGTATGGACATCTATAACTTCCTCCGTGACATGGTTCCTGGTATCAAGGATCAGGAATCAAAGGTGGTCAAATCTCTTGGTCTAGATCCGATCATGGAACAGATCAAAAAGTTTGGTTCCATGTTGCCTGGTGCTGAGACTGGTAGGGGTCCTGGATTTGATGCCTATGATCCTAGAATGAGATCAGGTAACTTCCTAGTCGGTGCACTAGAAGCAATCCTCAACATCATGCCTGGTGGTGAGATTCTAAAGAACGAATTTGCACCACAACTATTCACTGCAAAGAGAGCATTTGGTTCTGGGATTGTTGCTCTAAGTGAGACTCCCATGGTAGCACCTGCTATCTCTGCTGGAACTGAAGTTAAAGACCATCTTAAAAAGTTCTTCCAAGCAACTGTAAGTCCAATCAAAACTGCGTTGGGTGAACTGTTGAGAGAATGGTTAGGTAATTTACCAACAGCAGCAATAACTACAGGATCAAATCTACTAAGAAGTGCCGCACCTGGAGTCTCAAGTCTTCTAGGTTTAGGTGATGCAGAGTCTGTAACTAGATCAACTGGTGCACCTACACTTGAAGCAGGTAGAAACTATGGCATTGGAGAGGGCAATAAGTTCTTCTTTAAGGATGAAAAAGGTCAGGAGTTCCACGCAGTAAACACTGGTGATGGACTACAGTTCTTTGAAGGTGGTGTTGCTGGTGTGGGTGGTCGTCTAAGACACACCACAAATGAAGATGGGAGTGCTGCGAACACAGGTATGGTTCAAGCATTCTTGAAAGCAAAAGGTGTAGATAATAAAGCTGGAGTAGTAAACAATGCAGGACCATTGGGAAGTGTTGGATCTCCTGGTGAGATTTATCTACACTGGTCTGCAGGAAATAAGTCAACAAAATCATATGCTGGCAAGTATCACACTGCCATTACTGGTGATGGTAAGATTCACAGAGATGCTTCTTATTCAAACAGAAGTAGAGCACACACTGCATATAGAAATAGTAGAGGGGTTGGTATTGCAGTATCTGCTATGGCTGGACCTAATGGAGGTCCTTATGATTGGGCAAATCCAATCCAATACGAATCGATGGCACAAGAGGTTGCTGATCTAGCAAAAGCATGGGGATGGACAAAGAGTAACATCACTGTTAAGAATGTGATGACTCATGCTGAGGCAGCAGCAGGTAAAGACGGTAGACTGCACTTACACACACCACCTTATAGGGGTGCGAAGAAAGATCCTGACAACCACGGTCCTACAGCATGGGGTGGTGATGGTGCACGTTGGGACTTGTGGCATCTCCAGAAAAATGACCCTAAAGGATCTGGTGGAGATAAGATCCGTGCGATGATCAAGCAGAGAATGAATCAAGGTGGTGTCGTTAGAAGACTTAATGATGGTGAAGACAATCTGCACAGAAGAATTGCAGGTGGTGAAGAACGTAAGAACCTTGGTGGTCTTGTAAAGATTGCAGAGACCCGTGGTGCAAGGGTTATGGGTCAGTCATCAGGGATAAATAGAGAGAGTATCTTGCATCCTGGCATCACCAGAGCTCCTGTTGAGATTGGTGCTGTTCAAAGAGTTATTATGCCAATCCCCACACCAATGTCCGCACCTTCAGGGGGAGGAGGTGGTTCCAGACCACCATCACCACTATCAACTTTCGGTCGATAATATAAATGGCAGCCGCATCATTCTATAAGTTTGTAAACCCTCGTGGAGTTCGTTCCACTGGAGGGACGGCAACGATTGCTGGCAAGAAATATCAGACCAAACCAGATGGCACTCCAAGGGCACAAGTCCTTGCGATGAATAGAATCGGTGGACAATTGAATGAACAGACCAAGATTCTACAGAGTATTAAAACTAGTATTGACAAGTCAACTAGTGGATCAATCAGAAATGCTAAACTTGTCAATGATTCTATCAAAGGTCTAGCAACAGAGGACCGTAAGAGAAAGATTAACGAAGCAAAAGCACAGAGAGCAGCAGCAAGAGAGGCAAGAATTGCAGCATCACGTGCGAGACTAGGTGCTAGAGAGGGTGGTCTGGAGGCAAGACCTGCAGGAGCACCTGCTGCTGGAGAAGCAACTGACATGACACCCGATGATGGTGGTGGATTCTTTGCATCACTGGGTAAATTTTTCAAGACACTACTTCTGTTTGGTGCACTGAAGTGGTTATCTGATGAAAAGAATGCACTAATGGTGGTGAAATTCTTACGAATTCTGGTCAAGGTTGGCAAAATAATCTTCAAATTCGTAGAGTTTGGTGTCATCAGTGCACTAGAAGGTTTTACTAATATGTTTGGTAGTGATAGGTCACTACTGGACAGATTCAAAGGATTCTTACAGTTTGCTGTAGGGATATTCTCTCTATTTTTAGCAAACAGATACCTAAGAAATCCTTTCAAACTTATCAAAGATGTCAAGAGAGTTCTCGGTGCATTTAGACTGATACCAAAAGCATTGGGTCTTGCTGCTAAAGCAGGTAAGGCACTCGTCATGGCAACCAAGACTGGTGTCATGAAGATGAAAGGTTTTGGTTTGGGTGGCATTGTTAAGACGGCAGCTGTAGCAGTCCCTGTCATTGCTGGCATTGGGATGGCACAACAGGCATCCACACCATCAGCAGATCCAAAGAAAGCAGCAGCAGGTGGAACACAACTGAATGACACCCTTGATTTTGGTGGTGTCAGTGGTGATCCCATGAGTGTTTTGGGGTCATTTGAGACTGGTGGTATTGTGCCATTCAGAACAGGTGGTAGACCACCTCATGCACAGGGTGGTGGTCGTATCATTACTGGTAGAAATTCTGGATACCGTGCAAGAGTTGGTGGTGGTGCTATCGAAGCACATGGAACTGAAGCAGTTGTTCCCATCAAGAACAGATATACTGACTCAGGTAATGATCCTCTTGCTGCCATCCTTGGCAACAGTAAGAAGATGGCACAAGGAATGGCAACTCTCGTTCCTATGCCACTCAAGATGGCAGGTGCTGGAATTCTAGTTGGTCTAGGTGCTCTCTTAGGTAAACTACCTTTTGGAATCGGTAACATGCTTGGACCGATTGCTAAGACATTGATGAGTCCTATTCTATCAGTCTTTGGTGTAGACTCTGGCATCTTGGACAAGGCAATGGGTCTGTCCTCATCAAATGATCAGGCGGGTAAGCAGTTCGGTGAGGCAATGACCGATGCTATCAAAGAATGGTTCAAGAGTATCCTACCTGGAGGTGGTGGTACTACATCGTCATCCACATCTACATCATCAACATCTACATCATCTAGTTCTGGGATGGCATCATTCCGTGAAGATAGTACAGAAAATGCTGCTTTACAGGCAGTAACTGCAGCAGGTGGAAGTGCTAAAGATGTTCTTGACTTGATTGCATCTGTTGAATCTAATGGATCTTATGATGTTTTCAATACTAGTAAAGGGAAAACAGAAGGAAAGGCAACAGAAAAAACCATTGGTTGGTTGGCAAAGAATGCTCAAGGTGCTATTGGTCGTTACCAGCACATGCCATCATTCTTGTTACAACGTGCTAAAGCATCTGGATTTGGTCCTGATGTAAAGTTTACACCTGATGTTCAGGATAAGATCACCATTGACTTCCTGAACAATAGTCAACATCGTATGCAGGATTGGATCGATGGTAAGATCTCCAACGAAGATTTTGCTGCTAGGTTAGCACCAACATGGAGAGGTTTGCCTCAAGGTCCTAACGCAGCAAATAGTCTGGGTGGTGATGCTAACTCTACTTACAATGATCAGTATGCTCGTGGAAACAAGGCACATAAGACTTGGGATGCCACAATCAAAGCACTACAGCAAATGAAACCACAACGTATGTTCCTTGGTGGTATTGCTAAGGGCATCGGCAAGGCAATCGGTGGTATTGGTAAGACTGTTGCTAAAATTGCACCCATTGCTGCATCATTCATTCCTGGTGTTGGACCTCTAGCATCTGCTGCTATCGGTGGTATCAGTGGAATGATGAGTGGTGGTGGCATTGGTGGATTCTTGAGTGGTGCACTCGGTGGACTAGGTGGCATCGGTGGACTTGGTAGTATGCTTGGTGGATCTGTTGGAGGATTCATGCAATCAGCAGGTGGTCTGTTGGATGGTGTGATGGGTGGACTGATGAGTGGCAACATGAACATGGGGTCAATCCTTGCTCAAGGTGGTGAGATGATCTTCGGTCCTGGATTTACACAGATGTTTGGTGGCACACTAGACGCACTGAACGTTGGTGGTAAAGGATTGAGTGCATCAAACTTCCTGAAGAAGGCTGGTATGGGTGCCCTTGATTTTGCAGTCGGTAAGATTGCTGGTTCAATGGGTGGTCCTGACGCAAAAAATGCTCTGGTTCCTGGTGGATCAACAGTCTTGAACGTCAACGCAGTGAAGATGATCTCGGCACTGATGAAGACACAACAGGTAGCACAAAACTCTGCCAAGATTCAGAACTTGGAAGGTGCAACCACCATGTTGACAGATAAATTAGTTAAGGTTACCAGTGATGTTATTGCTGGTGTCCTTGTAGATAAAGGCAAGATGGCAGAACTGCCACCTGCTATAAATGATCAGGCTATGGCACAAATATTACCCATGATTCAATCAGCAATTGCAAGTGCATCACAACAGGCTGCACAGGGTGGTGGAGCACCCAATCCTGGATTCCAGAAGTCTTCTTCTGGTGCAAATCTCACATCTACTGTTGCTGGTAGCATTGGTTCTATTGCTGGTAAGATTCTTGGTGGGGGTGTTAAGTAATGGCAAGGACTGGAGTCTATAATGTTGGAGATGCTGTAGTCAATCGCATCACACTAAGAAAGGCAGATGGGACTGAGTTCCCTGACATCACAGCATATGTCCAAGGGATTACTATTCTGCAGAGTATTGATTGTCCTAGTGTCAGAGTCATCTTATCGATTCAAGACAACGTAGGTCTCTATACACAACTTGTAGGTCAAGAGATTCTAGATCTTGACATGGATGCATTCGGTGGTCGTATGACTTGGCAAACATACCTGAATGAAGTACGTGACTTGATTGATGGTGAGAAAGTCAAGAAGTATAATATCGTCTTCAACTCTAGAGAGAGTTACTTGAATGACAATCAGAGACTGCTGTTTGCATATAAGAACACCAAGATCTCCTCGATTGTTAGTGACATTCTGAAGAAAAGACTAGGCACACAGAAGAAAGTTGAGATTGAATCGACAGAACACAAGGGATCTTTTATCTGCCCCAACTACAGACCCTTTGATTTCATCTCACAACTAGCAGCAAAGGCAATCCGTGGTGGTAAAGCAGGACAAGCAGGTTTCCTATTCTATGAAGCACTAGATGGTTTTCACTTCAAGTCCATGGACAAAATGTGTGAAGGTAAGTCTAAGTATGAGTTCACACTGAGACCTAAGAACGTTGCTCAAGCCACTGGTCCTGATGATCAACTAGCAATCAGAAACTATGTCATTGATAGTGGTCTGAATGTCCAAGACAACCTACAGAAAGGTGCCTACGGTGGTATCTTCTATGGTGTTGATTTCGTGAATTTGAAATCGGAAAATAACATAGCGAAACGGTGGTCCATCAATGAAAACTACGGTAGAATGAGTCATCTGGGAAGCACGAATCCCTTCTCAGAGTTTCAACAAGTCGAAGATCAAATTGGTGGAGTATCGAGAGTTTTCTATTCTTGTGTAGCACCTCATCTTTTCGGTGATGCTATTACAAGACAGTCAGACACAACTAATAACAGTGGACCCATCGGTGGTCAGACTGGTGTAAATCTTAGGACTGCACAAAACATTAGTGGTGGTGACTATGAAACATCTGCAGATGCCAAACCTTATACCTTGTCCCGTTTCTTGTCACTAGATCATATTAGTGGTAGGATTACAGTCCCTGGAAACTTTGGTGTTCTTGCTGGTGATGTCATCACTATCAATGTGCCCCGATGGGACGGGAAAAATACAGTTGTCGATAAGAAAAACTCTGGCAAGTATTTGGTCAGTGGTGTTACACATCGATACGGTATTAAAGGATCCATGGAGACCGACATATATATTGCAAGGGATTCTTATCAATAGAGGGCACTATGGTAAGGCACAATATTGTCGAGAAGATCGACGAGATTGACGACAAACTCTTTTTTCTAAGAGATAGAATCAATCGTTCAATTTCAGATTTAAACACCAAAGCAGTACACGAAGCATCGAAATCAATCATTAGTCTTATATTAAGGAGGGAGGATCTAATGAAACAAGAACAGTCGCAACAGGACAAGACCATTGAGAACCATATCGAAAACGATAAGGTTGAAATCGAATTGGCATACAATGAAGGTAATCTAGGCAAAGCACATCACCTAGAGGATCAGTTGGCATCACTGGAAAGGTATCACGCAGCACATCCAGAGGACCATCATGACCCCACAGACTTTGAGTTGTACTGTGAAGATAACCCTAGTGCTGTTGAGTGTAAGATCCACGACAACTGAACCAAAATCAACCTTTGATTTACAGAATCCCCCGAAAAAAACTCGGGGGATTTTTTTGTCTGTAGGGTTTTCAAAGACTTGACAAAGGTTCGGAAAATCAGTACAATAATCCTTGTAGAGGGTTCAGGAAAAAAGCTATAAATACAGAGTAACGAGAGTTTATGAAATATGACAACCCAGTCATTTATTGGTAAGGACGGTTTTACTTGGTGGGTAGGACAAGTTGAGAAGAATGATGGGGATCCTGCAGGACTTGGTAGGGTCAAAGTTCGTATTGCTGGTTGGTACACAGGGGAGAACTATAAAGAGAATATCCCTACAGATATGCTGCCTTGGGCACATGTGATGCAACCCACTACTGAGGTGGGCATCAAAAACATCGGTAAGTCAAATAATAGACTTGGTGTCGGTGCAGTTGTGATGGGTTTCTTCCTGGATGGTGAAGAAGCACAACAACCCTGTATTATGGGTATTTTGCGATCATTCCTCAATACAGGAACTGACGATAAGGAGAAACTGGTAGCAGGTGAGTGGATTGCCGATATTAAGGGTAATGGTGGTGGTTTCACAAATGTTGCAACTGCAGAGATTAACCATAACCGTGTTCTCGGGCATGAACTAACAAGACAGTCTTCTAATAAAAAAGGTTCTAGACAAAATAGTAACGATGCTGCCTCTAATGCATCACTAAACACCAACCCTGGTCGTAGTGATGATGGAACTGGACCTCAAAACACTGGTCCTGCAGGTGCAGGTTCAACAAAGGCACCAGCATCAGCAGCAAACCCTTCTGGTGTTCCTAGTGCATGTCCTAGACCTGTTAGTAACGGTAAAAAAGGTGATTTTCAGGAATATGTCGATACACTGAGATATATGCTCTGTGATCTTGGTGTCACTATTGGATCTGTCGGTAAAGGGTACAATGGTGAGTTTTTCTCTGCTTTCACAGGTTCTCTCATCAGCATTGACACCATCATTACAAAAATCAAGAGATTTATCTCATATGCCTTCAACGGACTGTTTGCTGAGTTGAAAGCAGGTATTGCTAACTTGATTGGTGATGCTGTTACTACACTGATGAGTGAATTTGCAGCACTACCTTTTGTTTATCAACTTTTGATTGACACTGCTATTCGTATTGTCAACAAATTCATGTGTGACTTTGAACTTGGCAATAATTTTGCTGAAGCAATATCAAATGCCGCAAGTTTTGTACAAGGATTTGCGGATAGTATATTAGATTCGGTAGCCTCGGCGATAACAGACTCGATTTCTGGCGCCTTATTGACTGTTGAAAATATCACCAACAATATTCAAAATTCACTGGGTCAAGCAATTCAGATTGCTGGATCAATTGCAAGTGCTCTACAGACAGCAAAAGAAACATCAGAAGCAGCAAAGGCAGTCTCAGAAACTGCCGAATTCTGGTCTACACAGGCAGGTAAAGATCTAATTACGAATATTGTCAACTTTGTTGTTAATATCCTATTAGACTTATTATTCCCAGATCCGTGTCGAAGGGATCAGTCTGACGATAGGGTGAAAAACTGGATGCCGTTATATGGCACCTCAGAGTGTGATGCAGAAGTTCTACGTGGATACGAACGTGAAGACAATAACCCTTACAAGAGGTCAAATTCACCGTGGAATGAGAATCTACTAAGTGCAGCAACAACTTTCGTTGAAAACTTTGCTGATGGTTCTTATGAGCAGTCTTCTGCAGAACCTGGCAAGAGATTCAAGAGAAGGGTCGATCATGCTGGAAACTCACATGTTACCGATGAAAAAGGTAATACGCACGAGCACAAAGCAAAGACAGAAACCAAAATTATTGAAGGTGACAAGTGTGAACATGTTAAGGGCAACTATGTCATTGAAGTTGATGGTGACTTGATTCTCAAAGTTCATGGGGACCAAAAAATCTCTACTGATGGTGCAACTAATCAGTTTACCTCTGCAGGTCCTGAAGTTGACAAGGAAGGTAATGTAAAAGGTAACGGTAGAGCAAGAGAATCAACTCATACTGATGGATCTGACTTCTCTCGTGAATATAAAGGTAGTTGGCACATTGGTGCTAACAAGGCATCTATTCATGCTGCAGAAGGTATTGACCTGAAGGCACAGAAGGGTAGAATCAATCTACAGGGTGCTAGTATTGCTGGTTCTGCACCTGCAATCGGTTGGTCATCTACTATTACCACCAACTATTCATCAAAGGCAGAATATAATATCGTTGGTGCAAGTATCTCAGGTCTAGCATCGAGTGCTCTTGGTGGTGGTACATTAGATCCCAGTGTGGGTCAGTTTAACTTCTTGCTAGGTAAGAGAATTACAACATTCCTATCACCCACACTCTCTACTGATACCACCATTCACCTAGCACCTGCATCTGTTGTGACTCACAAGCAGTTGACTGGTGCTGTTTATAACGTGATTCAGGGTGCTGGTGGTGCTATGAACTTCACTGGTCTTGCTGGTTGTGCCTTTACAGTCAATACTTCAGGTGCTATCTCAATGGCAACTGCTGGTGTGTTCAGTTTGTCAACAGCAGGTAAGATGTTCATCACTGGTGTCGGTCTGATCACTATCACTGCAACTGGACCTCTGACCTGCATCGGTGCTCCAATTATGTTGAACTGACCCCTTGACACCCCCACAGAGGGGTGTTATACTATGAGGGTAGTCAGGAGGCACTCATGTCTGAACCCGTTCTTGAGCATTGCTGGGTCGATGTCCAAAATCGTAAGTTTCAGATCCTTTCCAGTGATGGTGAGGTTCGTGAAATTGAATGCGTTGATGGTAGAACAGGAATCAATCAGTTTCTGAGAGTCCTGATGGAAATTCGTGCACAAGTACCTGAAGATGACGTTACCTACACCGACTATGAAGATGCCTTTTCTAACCGTTGAGGAACTAGAGGCAAATTTTGACATTATTTTTACCCTTGTTGAACGTGGTCAATCATTCTTGATCAAGAGTGAAAAAGGTAACTGCGTTCTTGCTCCCTATGCTGAGATTCCCAAAATCAAACCCAAAATTGAAATTCAGCAACAACTTTCATCAATGTTAGACGAACAATTGACAGATTTGGGAGAAACTGGTACTATATAATTTGACGTGTTGGGTTTAGATACGTTGGATTACAAATTAAGTACCAGATATTGTCTCATCGAAGAGATCGGTTATGTCAAGATGTACTTTGTTGAGAACATTCCGTTCACGTTTGATGAATTGGAACCAATCATGCAGCAAGACCCTGCTATTACATATGAGGCATCCATCAATCCAGAATACGAAATGGAAGACCTTTGGAAGTGGAGTAATTATCTCATCATGGAAGAATGTCACCCAATGATGTATGCCTTAAATTTCAAAAATCCTGAATTATTGCCAGATTAGCTCAGTTGGATAGAGCAGTGCTTTTGTAAAGCAAAGGTCGTCAGTTCAAGTCTGTCATCTGGCTCTCATTCCTCTATAGCTCAGTCGGTAGAGCGAGTGACTGTTAATCACTATGTCCCTGGTTCGAGCCCAGGTGGAGGAGTCCGTGTGAAGGAAGTACATTATGAAGTTCACTGTGATTGATCGTGATGAACTCTATGAGGCATCAGAAGTCAACACTGGTCTAGAGATCGTTGAGCATCGAATCACAGATCATATGCGGTATTACACCGTAGATAATGTTCTTAAACGACCTCACAAATTGATTCAAATCTTGCAGAAGTTTCCTGCTTTGTCTGGTCTCACTTATGGTGCCAGACAGCAGTTTACTTCTATTGAGATGCGAAATCTCATTCTTGCATATTGCAGTATGGGAGAACAAATTGGTTTGAAGTTGAATCCTAGGAGTTGGATCACTTCAAGTAACATCATGTGGAAAGACATGCCAACGAAAGATCATGACTGGAGACCACATAACGATTTTGATGTGGTAGGTATGATCTGGTTGACAGATACGAAAGGTGGAACAGGATTCTACAATTTTCATGGTTGTCCAGCATTCAAAATGCTTGACAATCGTGGTAGAATGTTGCTACAAGATGAGGAGATTCCACAAGAGACAAAACCCTGGAAAACTTTTGAAGGCAATCATGAGTGGGAACTATATCATGTTGCCAAAACGAAGTTTAACAGTGTGCTCTTTTACAATGGAGATTTTTTCCATAGTCCTTATCCCACATTTGGTAAAGGTTATAGGTACAACCTAGTATCCTTCTATCAAAACTTTGAAGAAAACCCTGATCTTAAAATTTAGTATGAAACTTACCTTAGAAGAATATCAAAAAGCAGGTGAAGACTTTTGGCCAAAGTATTGGTATATTGCCAAAGAACTTGGTGAAGGTGCCAAAGCAGAAGAGGTTTTGAAAGTCATGGAGTCCCTTGCTGCCGTGGCATGGAAGAATAAAGTGAAGAGTGGTGTTGGTCCATTCGGTTTTAACAAGAAACAGGAGGAAGAAAATGGAAGCAGCAGTTGATGCATGGCATTCAATGACCTACTTTGAGGGGTTTCTTTTTACCCTCTGGATTGTAGGTCTATACATTGGCAAACTGAAGATTGATCAACGATTTGCCCGCAAAACCATTTATCGTGTAAAGATTGAAGATGAATAGTAAACTCAGCACCTCTCTTGGTGGAACCGTTGAAAAGAATATCCCTGAGGATGTAGTATGGATTGATGATGCATTCTACATTATGAAGACACGTTTTGGTCTTTATACTTCCATCCTAAAGAATCCTCTTGGTGCCCATTTCATCACAGGACCAACAGAAGAAGCAGTGTTGACTATGACCCGATGGCATCTTAAATCTCTTCAAGATGGTACACTTGATGAAGTTACCAAAGTTATCAATAACGGAGTTGTCGGTGGAAAGTTATAAATATCCTTCGTTAGATCCAACTACACCTTGGTTTGAGTTTTTATCCTACCAAGAATGTTGTTGGTCTCTCAATGTTCCCGTGTCCCTGCAGAGGTTCATGAGATATAATGCATTCCTTAAATCAAGAGGAGTCTCATAATGTACGAATCACTTAATTGTTTTGAATCAGCACTACAGCATTTTGGCACTAGGGTTGAAATGATCACTGCCATGGAAATGGCAAGGAAGATATCTGCAGAGGATGCATACCAACAGATCAAAGATGAACTTAAAGAACTCAAGAAAACCCGAAAGCACTTCAACAGAGGAGAATGCACAGACGACTGCTGATTCTCTGGTTATTGAAGAACGTGCAGACGGTTCGTTTTCAATAGACTGGGATCCTAACGACCCTAAATGGTCCTGGATGAATGGTCTTACAGAGGAGGAAGTTGCACAATTTGTGCATGATGCCATCGAACAGTTCCTCGATAATGAAAACGTATAAATAACATCGTATGCAGCACAGCGGAGTCTTGTAGTGCCTTCAGTAAGAATTACACAATTACCAGAACTATTGAGTGCGGACATTAGTGGAGACGTGATTCTTCCTGGTGTAAACACAAACGATGCTCTGAAACCAAACAGAAAGATCAAGGTCAGTTCTTTCTTCCAAGCAACCCCAAAGGGAACTATTCAGCAACCTGGGGTTGCTTTTGATGCTGACCGAGGTGTGGGTGTATATTCAAGTGCAGCACAAAAGTTAGGTTTTGTAATTGGTTCTCAATCATCTGGTGCTGGTGGTGCTATCATTAGTAATTTCGCATCATCACTAGAGATTGGTAGAGTTGATAATGGTAATAACAACATTACCATGCAACTATCAGCACAAGATAGTAACTCATCAAACAGTGTGAATGTTGAGATCGTACCTCGTGGTAGTGGTTTCTTCACAGTTGGTGGTCAAGGTGCTGTCTTTACTGATAACATCACTCAATTTTCTGCTACTAACGGCAGAAAAGCAAGATTCAACTGTGATACTTTGAACTCTGGTGGTGATGCTACCAAGGTGTTTAACTTCCCTGGTGGTGTTACATCATCTGATACTCTACTAACAGAGAATGCTGCACAAACATTTACAAACAAGACTGGTTTGTTTGTGGGTGATTCTGATGCTGCATCTACTCCATCATCAATCTCTGCTGGTCTACGAGTTGTAAACTCACAGAGTAATAGAACTGCACAGTTTGTTGTTGGTCACTGGACTTATACTGGTACTATTACATATAGACTGCCTCAGGCAAGTGATACCACACAGAGTACAGAGCTTGTTGATACTCTAACTGCACAAGACGTTAGAGATAAGAATCTAGTCACACCTACAATCAGTGGCACCAACCTTGCTTTTAAGGTTGGTTTTTCTGCTAACAGTCTTTCAAACTCTAGAACATACACTCTTGCTGATGCTAATCTAACCATTCTTGGTGAGGAAAACACAGCAACTGTTACTAACAAAACATATGCCGATCCTCTGTTTGCATACAAAGGGTCAAACACTCAGGTTACTACACAGAGAGTTGCGTTAGATCTCGCAAATATTTCTGCTGCTGTTACCAGAACTTTCCAATTCCCTGATGAACAACCTCAAGTCAACTTGGTTGATGAGAATATTATTCTAGTTGAAGGTGCTACTCAGGATGTCTATAATAAGACAAACATCAATGCTCAGTTTAAGACTGGTTATACTGAGTGGGTATCAAACGAGTCGGTAAACGTAGGTGACATTCGTTCATATTTTGATCCTGGAACTTCAACCTCTCGTGTATATGAAGCACAAACTAGTGCAACTACTGGAACAACAGCACCTGTTCATACAACAGGAACTGTAACTGATGACAATGTTGATTGGTTGTTTGTTAGAACTCTAAATAGTTTCACTACAACAGTTAAGGCAGACACACTCTCTGCAAATCGCACGGTTCAACTACCTGACCGTGATGGCACTCTGGTTACAGAAGATACTAATGGTGCTGCTGTTACTGATTTGATTGCATCTCGCAAAGTTTCTGGTGATCAGTTCGCAGGTAGACTCAGACAAAAACTCTATTTCCTAGCATTCTCGTAAGAACAAATCATGGCACAAGGCAGACTAGCATCTTCAGCACCAGGGAACACCCTGACTAACTTGTATCAGACAACTGGCTCTCAGGTTGCATCAGTCACACTGAATGCTGCTGAAACTGCTGGTAATGCTGCAACGATGAGTGTGGGTTTGAGAAACTATTCTCAGGTGTTGACTCTCGACGCAAACAGTTACACGTTCTCTCCTGGAGATAACATCTCACTTTATCAGGTTGTTATTGATGGTGTTGTTGACTTTGGAGCACTAACCTTCGGTAATACTGGTTCAACACTCTCTAACACGACTGGTGTTGCATCAGGTAAGATGCTATCACAAACATCGTCAGGTACGACAACAACAACCTATTATCAGAAAGTTTTCAATACACAGAGATTGGATCTAAACAACATCCAAAACTCTGGTAGTATTGCTGTTGGTGATACTGTCTATGGTGACTTCCAAGTCGGTGTTATTGCAACAACTGCAGAATCTGGTGGTGCAACAACAAACGGTGCACTGACTCCATCACAAACATTCACTTCAGTTTCTTACACATACAATGGTGCCAATGGTACTAACGCAGTGTTTGACGTTACTACTGATGTTTCTGGTAATGTCACTACGGTGGTGGTTCAAGACGGTGGTGAGGATTACCTTGGCACTGAGACTTTCACTATTGATGGTGCTACACTAGGTGGCACATCTTCCACCGATGACCTAACAATTACTGTTTCTACAGTTTCATCAACCACACCTACTGCTGAAGGTATTGTAACTAAAGTTGGTGGTACATACATTGAACTAATTAAAGACGGTGGTGCATCTTCTGACTTTGATTCTGGTGAGAAAGTCTGGGATAGTGTTACTAAAGACACTGGTGGTTTCTATGCAGATATTGCTTCTAACTCTGGTGATCGTGCTAGACCTTATTTGTCACTAGCATCAGGTTCAACAGCATATGCAGCAGATCCTTCTCTTACTGAGTATGCAATTCACCCCAATCTGGCAGCACAGAGAAGCAATACGATCATCATCAATCTAGATGATGCATCAAATGATAACTACAATACTCAAATCCACGATACTCAGAACGGTACAAACTCAGGTACTGGTAATACCATTACTTCTGGTGTCGTCTACACTGCAGATAGTGCAACTGTAACTCAATCTGATTTTGAAAACACCACTACATTTAATGCATACACCACTAGACAGATTGCATTCACACCTTCAAACACTGAGACATCTCCTCTGTTCTTCTATGTTGCAGGACAATCTGGTTTCTTCAGTGCAGATTCTGATGATGACTTCGGTCAAATCACTCTGAGTGCTAACACATCTGCAACTACAACAGTTACACTGTTTGATGTGTCTGGTACATGGTTGAACACGATGTCCGTTCAGTTGCTTGCAACAGATGGTGTCACTAACGTGACTTATACTGTCAACTCTGTTACTATTGATGCTCAGGGTAAAGTGATTGAGTGGGATACTGCAAATAGCAAACTATATGTCTCATTGTATGATACTGCGGTTGCCTTTGCTGGAACTGATGTTGTGAAGGACTTTGCTGTCTCTCCTGCTGATGCAACTGTGAATAGTGTGGCAGACATTGACGATTCTGACTGGTTGATGAAGGATAAGGCACTTTCTGCATCAACCTACGAAAAGATCGGTGGTCTTGTTCTTGGTCCTGACCAGAACCTTGCAGTTCAAGCACCCACGGGTGCAGTTGCGTTCTCACTATTCGGTTTCACAGAGACAGTCTAAATACAACTAGGAAGCATCTAGGAAATGGCACTATCAAGACTCAAGAATATTATCACGTCCAAAACTGGACGTATCATTTATGTATCGTCCGATGACTTTGATGCATCAGACTCTATTGACAATAGAGGTAACTCAACACTTCGACCCTTCAAAACAATTCAAAGGGCACTTCTTGAGGTCTCTAGATTTTCATATCGTGCTGGTCTAAACAACGACTCGTTTGACTCATTCACGATTCTGCTATATCCTGGTGAATATATTGTTGATAACCGTCCTGGTCTTTCGGACTACAATACAATCACAGCACTGACTGATTCGTCTAACCTTGACATTACATCAGTCAACAACGAATTTTATAAGTTTAACTCTGTTGACGGTGGTGCAATCGTTCCTAGAGGTTGCTCTATCGTTGGTATGGACCTTCGTCGTACTAAGATTATTCCTAAGTACGTTCCCTACCCTTCCTATAACGAAGCATCTGGTGCTTTTGCTAACACTGACACCCTAGCAGCACAGTTGGGTGTTTCTTATAACAACGAACCAGGCAGATCTTCAATCTTCCGTATCACTGGTGGTTGCTACTTCTGGCAGTTCACTCTTCGTGATGGTGACAATAATGGTGTTTACTACAGAGAAGATGACTTCTCCCAGTTGACTGCACCTAACTTCTCACACCACAAACTAACTGGTTTTGAGTATGCATCTAAGACTGACCTAGATCTGTACTACCAGAAGATCTCGAAAGCATTCATTCAGATTCCTGACACCTCTGGTGTTATCTCCAACGACCAGATTCAGACTCGTGTTGAGGAGAACCGTATCGTTGGTCCTATCTCCGACGTGTTCGCAATCGGTTCTATTGTTCGTAACGGTACTACTGCTATTGCATCAACCGTTGACTCTGCTGGTCAACCTACCAACCATGGTTTCTCTGTGGGTGTGTCGGTTAACATCTCTGGTGCAGACGTTGATGCTAACGGTAACCTCTACAATGGTTCGTTCATCGTTACATCAGCATCTGGTAACCAGTTTACATATCAGATGGCAAATGCTCCTGCTGCAAACGCATCAGGTACAAACATTGAAGTCCGAGTTGAGATTGATACTGTTGACTCGGCATCACCATATATGTTCAACCTGTCCCTAAGATCTACTTGGGGTATGAACGCAATGCACGCTGATGGTTCTCGTGCTACTGGTTTCAAATCAATGGTTGTGGCACAGTACACGGGTATCTCACTACAGAAGGATGACCGTGCATTTGTGAGGTGGAATGGTTCTACCTATGTCAATGCAAGTTATGGTGATGGTGCACACCTAGATGGTGATGCTAAGTATCGAAAAGGGTGGGGTCACGTTCACGTCAAGTGTAGTAACGACGCATTCATTCAGGCAGTGTCTGTGTTTGCTGTGGGTTATGAAAGACACTTTGAAGCAGAGAACGGTGGTGACATGTCTATCACCAACTCTAACTCCAACTTTGGTAATACATCGTTGAGATCTGTTGGTTTCAAAGCAACAGCATTTAACAAAGATAACTCAGGTAGGATCACTCACATCCTGCCACCTAAGTCAATCTCTCATGGTACTCTGACCCTCACAAATGTCAGTGGTACGTTTATTCCTGGTCAGTCAGTTAATCAAGAAAACAATCCTGGTATCACTGGTGAGATTGTCTCTTGGGATGCTTCAACAGGAACTCTAGTTGTTGACCAGATTACTGGTGATTTTGTTTCTACTGGTTCAACATATAGAATCTATTCTGGTACAGATCCTGCTAATGGTGGTACTAACTTTGGTGAACCAACTACCTGGGTGAGAGCAGTCAAAGAGGTGAACATTAACTGGGTGTCTCTTGATATTCAGCAGACTCTTACCAATGGTCAGATCAACCCTGGTACTGGTGTTGAGAACAGACTGTATCTGTATGGTTACACCACTGCCAATGGTTATTCTGCAACAGCAGGTCCATCAACCAAACTGCAAGGTTTCAACATTGGTGGCAGAGACAATGATAGAATCTATGTTCCTCTGTATGTTGACCCTAATATCATTCCTAACACTGGTCTGAGTGCTCCTGGTTTCAAAGTTTATTCATCCGAGATCTACACAACAGGTGGATATAATCCTGTTCAGTGGGACTCACAGAATGGTCAATGGTATATTCGTACCAATGACATCAACATTTATGGTGTCATTAGTGGACAGTCATCACAAGGACAATACTACAATGCTATTCAGTTCTCTGGTATTTCCTATGTGAGACGTATCCCAGACACTAGAACTCTTACAGAAAGAACCTACCGTGTCAGATATGTTATCCCATCTAGCAGAACAAATCCTCTGCCTCGTACACCAATCACTGGTTTTGTTATACAACCAGTTTCTACAGGATCTACCAACCCAGTGTACGACAATACTTTCTACATTTATGATGTAGAAGAGTATCAAGCATACGAAGCAGGTGTATCGGATGGTATCTATTACATGACTCTATTGAAGGGTAATGTAACACCATCCACACCAAACTTTAACGATAGAAAGTTCTCACAACAAACAACAGAAGTTTATCCTGGTTTCGACAGAGACAATCCTAAGGATGATCCTGCTGCTGCTGTGTCTATTGCAGATAACCAAACTATCGGTCTGGTGTATGCAACAGACGGTCAAGGCAACAAAGATAACAAACTATCAATCACCAAAGAATGTATTCTTGATTTCTTGGGTGAGTCAAAGAATAACCTTAACTATGATTCAGTAAATGAGAAACTGACATTTGGTGGTGTTGATTACTTCATCAAGTCTAAGATTGGTGATACACCAGAGAACCGTGCAGTTCCTTTGAATGCACTATCTCCATATCCTGGTTTCGACGTTGAACTTCGTCGTCACTCAATTCTGAGATCTGGTAACCACACCTTTGAATATCTTGGTTTCGGTCCTGGTAACTATTCAACATCATTCCCATCCACTCAGAACAGAGTGTTGACAAAAGAAGAAGTTCGTTTGTCACAGTCAGTCAAAGAGAATGGTGGTGTTGCTTTCTACTCAGGTCTGAACTCTAACGGTGAACTGTACATTGGTAACAACGTTGTCAACCCAATTACAGGTCAGGTTACATCCGAAGATATTGCAACCCTGAATATTGTTGGTGAAGAAGGTACTCAGGTGGATACATTCACTGAGGTTACTATCTCCGACCGTTTGACAGTTCTGGGTGGTGATGGTAACAACCTGGATTCTACATTCTCTGGTCCTGTTAACTTCCAAAACACCATCAACGTGCAGGAAGGTGTGTTTAACAACCTACTGCTGAATGATACTCTGGGTCAGAACGTTCGTAAGTTCTTCCTAGCACAAGAAGATGCTGCTAACCCTGGATTCCCTGATGTTGATACAACACTAGCATATAACCAGGGTGACGTTTGCTATAATATCTCTGTTGGTCCTGGTGGTAACCTGGGTTGGGTCTACATTAACGGTAACTGGGTGCAGTGGGGTATCACTGACATCGGACTGTTTAATGTTCTTGGTAACCAACTGGGTCTAGGTAGACAACCTACAGCAGGTTATACTCTAGATGTTCTTGGTAATGTTCTGGTTGATGGTAATCTGAATGTTACAGGTCAGGTTGGTTTTGCTGGTAAGTATGGCAGCAGATCATATGTGGGTAATGGAACTGTTGGACCATTCGATATTCGTAATCCAGCAACACCTCTTCCTGCAGGATATAACCACAATGTCAACACTGTTCTGGTGTTCTTGAATGGTGTTTGTGCTAAACCTCAGACTGATGCTGTTACTGATCCTGGTGATTATACAGTTGTCAATAATCAGGTTGTGTTCACATCCGCAATTCCTGCTACAACTCGCATCGTTATTAGAGAATTCCCCATCTAAATAACTCTATAAACTAAAGAAAAATGCCAGCACCCTCCTCTCCGCAGTCAACTCCTATCCTGTCGGTTATCAACCAGTCGAACATTCAAGACGACGGTGTTACACCTAATAAGATACAGGATGACGGTGAATATACCATGGGGTCTTTGACCCTAGGGACTGCTGCTGGCAATTTCTTGAAACTGCCTGTTCTCACAGCAGCACCAACAGGGATCACACCAACCTCAGGTGTTACATATTATGATTCTACTGAAGAACGACTGAAAATCTATTCTACTACTGACGCAGGTTATCTAAATATTGCAAAAGGTAGAGATATTGACACAGTTACTACCTTTAAGATTCTGGATAATGGTGATATTGAGATGAAGAAGTTCTATCCTCAGTCACCAGATGGTGAGACTCTAGAGTATGACGACGATGACTTCGACGTGGTGTCATTGATTGGACTAGAAGCAAATGCTGAACTGTCCTCAACAAACGGAAACCTAGTATTTAACCTACCATAATGGCAATTCTCGGGAAACTACATTTTAACAAGACTGGTGCTTGGAAGATTTCTACCGCATATAAAGTGGACGACATGGTTAGATACCATGAGTCCACTTGGTTGTGTAAGGTTGCTCATACATCATCCAGTGCAAATCATCCTGAGGCAACTGCACAGGCAGTCTGGCAGGAGTGGTCTCCTGGTTTTGGTCAGTATGAAAGATCTGCTCCTATTAGATGGCAGATGGAAACTCAGGAGAGTAGCACTACGATCAACTCCTGGCAAGGTAATGCATCATCACCTGCACCTGATACAATTAGAATCTGGCAGCACAGATTTCAAACAGGACAAAAGATTGTCTTTGATTACAATCCACTCTTCCTAGCAGAGTATGACATGGAAGGTGGTAAAGAAACCATCGACAATTACAGCAGAAAAACCACAAGACCTACCTATGAGGTAGATAACTACGAGAGCATTGGTATCTTCCGTAAGAGAGAATACTATGTGATCAAGGTTGATGCTAATAGCATTAAACTAGCACTTACAAAAACAGACGCAACTAACGGCACTGCCATTACATTGACAGATGCCAATATGTCTTCTGGTGCAGATAAGACACTCCCAATGTATCTGTATCCTGAGGAGTATGTGCATTGGAATAAAGAAGACACATACGAACCTGGAGATATTGTCAAGTATCACGATACAATCTTCATCTCTAAGACATCGCACTCTGGTCAAGTTCCTATTCACACCGACTATGAGTATGTCTATCAGGTAAGACAAGTTGGTGGTGTCTATCAAATCTCCACTGATAATGGTGCAACATATACTACTCAGGCAGAACTAAATTTGGTTAGAGGTAATACTTATTACTTCGATCTGTCTGATACTTCATTGGCAACGCATCCATTCAAACTATCAACATTACCTGATGGTGCAATCAGTCCTGGTCTGAAGATTGCTAACATTTCATATGCAGTTCCTTGGAATGTTAAGCAACCTTCTGTTTATAGTGGTACAGCTTCTGAGTATTCAGGTCCCCCAACTCAGACTGATTTGATTGACTATGGTCAACCTGCACAAGGAACTGCTGGTGCATATTTAAGAATCTATGTAACCGAAGGTTTCCACTACGATACGATTTACTATTATTGTGATAACCACCCAAATATGGGCGGTAAGATGAACATTGAAGATCTCCGTGAGGATATCGAAAGAATGAATATGGGTATTAACTTTACCCGTCCTATCACAGATAAATATCTTCAAAACTACTATAGTGCAACTGATGCATTGTATGAGTATAAGGTGAGATGGATTTTTGAATCTCCTGATGCTCGTTCAGTGACACAACAATATAATGAAAGCACATCAGAACCTAGAGAGCAGCAAGGTTATCGTCAAGTTTCATCGAGAGGTAGATTCCAGATTGATATTGGTGATGGTCAGGGATGGCAGAGATGGGAAGAACTGAAGTGGATTCCTGGTAAAGCATATAAGTTTGACCTGAGTGATATTTCTATGGAGAGATTCTCACTCAAGTTCTCTACTACTGCTGATGGTACACATGGTGGTGGTGTTGCATACACAAGTAATGTTTCCGAAGGTGGTACACCTGGACAAAAGGATGCATTCATTCAGATCAATACTTCTGCTACTGTCCCTGGTACAAATATCGATCTATACCTATATTCACCTGAACAGAAAGGTGCAGGTATTAAGTTCAGACAGATTCGTGTTGGTATGATCGACCGCATGAATCGCACCTATTGGGATATTGTTGCCCGTGGTGAGAACGATTACAGATATGCACATAAGTGGTTCTCTCAGTATGGCATGGCACCTGAGATTCAAAGAGATGGTTCATTTAGACAGGAAGATTCACCTTGGGGTGATCCTGATGCACCAATCTATGTCAGATCTCTTACATTTGATGCAACAACTGCTGGTGGTATAGTTGCTGGTAACTCTATTACTATTCCTAATCACAAGTTGGAAACGGGACAACCTGTTAGATATTTGTTCCCCTCTGGTGGTTCGGGTATCATGACTGGTGGTACTGGTGCTATCAAATATATCATCAAACTGAACAATAATACTATTCAGATTGCAACAAATGAAACTAATGCAATCAATGGAACTGCTGAAGGTTTGTTTGCTCAAGGCACAGCAGGCACCAATAATGTCAACAACTTCCATGCTATCGTTGAGGAAAGACTACCTTGCTCCCCTGGTGATAAACTAGGATATGCATCTGAAGGTAATGGTGCAGGTCAAAACCACTCAGTTAAGTACATCACTAGAAATGGTGGTATTGCTCAGTGGGGTCGTGACTATATGTACAATCTGATGGGTTTCAACTCATCAGATTGGTCTAACAGAATGCCTGCACTTTCTGTGGTGAATCACCATGATTGGGAACAAGGTCTACTACCTACTCCCGATGGTGCTCCTCCTAAGTGCACTATGTTGCTGACTGGTTGGAGATCAATGCTGGCACTGTTTAATAACGGTGAGGTTCATCACATTGGTTATACTGGCCACGGTCAGAATGGTATTGGTGATGACTCTTGGCCTGAAGGATTTGTGCGTGTTGGTTATGACGGAGCACGTAGAAATCGTGGTCTACAAATGACTTTCAAGGGTAAGAAGTGTGTTAGAATTGCTTCTTCCATGGAGAGTGGTGACAACACTCACCACAACTGTGCACTGATTCAGAATGAAAGAGGAACTCTAGATCTTTACACCTGGGGATATAATGAATATGGTCAATGTGGTCATGATTTTACTGGTAATCATCTAGGTACTCCTCGTCGAGTTGAGTGGGATGAAGGTCGTCGTGGTCGAATCATTGATGTTTGGGCAAAAGGTGGTTCATATGGTTCAACCTATGTGTTGACAGACTATGGTAGAATGTACACCTGTGGTTATAATGGTCACGGTGAACTTGGTCTTGGTGATACTAGTAATAGAGATCAATTTGAGACTTCTACCGCACTAAACTTCGGTATTTCTGACACACAAAGTGACTGGTCTAAGAGACCCCGTAAGTTTGTGATGTATGGTTTCCACAATGTGAAAACATGTGCAATGCTCCAAGCAAACAATCAGGTCATAACTTGGGGTAGAAATGATTACGGTCAGACTGGAAACGGTGGTACAAGCACTAGAAGCACTCCTGGTGCAGTTACTGATTATCTAAATGCAACTCCCTCCGATGTTGTGAATATTTGGGGAATGGGTGGTGATAGATATTCATGTCTGTATATGTCTCGTGGTACTAGCAGAGATGATAACTATCTTTGGGCTACAGGATACAACAGTTATCAGTACCTGATGAATAGTAATAGAGGTAATAATACCACTTATACATTTACTGATTTTAGTGGCAATAGTGCAACTAGAGATACTAGAAAGTTCTCTCCATGTATGAAGACTGCTGAATCTGATTCAGATCGTCTAGATTCTAATATCACTGACCCTAACGCAGATGCATCCAGAAATATTACTGGATATGGTCAGGGTTCTCATGGTAATAGATTTGTGAGAAACGTCCACTTCATTAGAGGTTGTGGATATACTGGTGGTAATGGTCAGTATTGGGGTGGTGCTATCTATTCTAATGATCCTCTACATAACCCTGGTTACTGGTTGTTCTTCGGTAGAAACTCTGGTGGTTGGGCATCTAATGGTTACTCATCTGGTGACTTTGATAGAAGACGTTGTGATCCTTATGGTTCTTCCGATAATAACATTAGAAGAAATGCTAACGCATCCATTCAAACTCCTGGTGTTTACTCACCTGAAGAGTTTGATCTTCAACTAGTTCATGACTCTAGTTCTAGTATTAGCACAATGTGGGTGCACAGACCCACAGGAACTTGGTGGTGTAATGGTCCTGGAAGTTACTACTTCCCCAACGTCCATAACAACGCACAATATGTCATGAGTTACAACCCCTACTGGTGATAAATACACCAGGGATAACGACAAACTAATAAGATTCAAACGAAATGGTAGCAATCAACGTCGGCAAAATCAAACTATTTCATCGCGGTGCTTACTCCGACTCAACTGTGGGTGGGTATAAGAAAGACGATGTTGTGTACTTTGAGGGTGGAACTTATGTTTGTACTAGGAACACCAGCAGTACAATTCAAGATAATGAGAAACTAGTCAGAGATGACTGGGATGAACCAGATCGTAAGATCATCAACATTGAATACTGGGACCAGATCTCTAACGGTTTCCGTTGGAGAAATGAGTGGGAAAAAGATACTCAGTATTACTGGGGTGATGTTGTCCGTCGTAACAATTCATCCTACTATTGCATCAAGATGAACACTGAGGTTGATCCTCAGTTTGACTATGAAGGTGCTTGGGATGACTTCATGAAGGGTGACACTATCCCTAAGGATAAGAGAACCCTCATGCTACAGGGTGAGAGTCCTATTGATTGGTTTGGACACCCTAATCTAACAGGTAGAGTTACTGCCGTTGAACTTACTCTAGACAATGTTCAGAACGAAGATGAGTGGAGATACCTGAATAATGGTTGGGAGTATGGTGGTGGTAATGGTACAGATGGCACTGTAGATATTGAAACTTCTACAGGTGATGCTACTGCACGTTTCATCTACTATTCTGCTGGTTCTGAAACTGGTAAGAAGAAAGTCTTTATTCGTTACGAAGAACGTAATCCTATTACTGGTGTGATGGAGACTAACTCCACACTAGGTAATTTTAATGTTAGTGACATCATTCGTGTCAAAGCAGAGACTGCATGGGTAACTGCAACAGCATATTCTGTTGGTGATATTGTCACTAATGGCAACTTCAGATATGTTTGCACCATTGCTGGCACTTCTGGTGGCACAGCACCTACACACATTGGTAATATTGTGCAGTCTGATGGTGGTTGTACTTGGGATTACTATGGTCGTTCCTCACCACTTGGTGCTGCTGCGGTCAACCTAACAGCAGAAATCGTATCTATCAGATATAGAAGATACGAGGCTAATATGCCCTGGAATATCCCCGAGCATACCAGAGTTCCTTGGTTCTCTTACTCTTGTGCCAACACATCTGCGGCATATCGTGGTGGCATTAGATTCATCGATGGTAATGGTGACTATCGTGCATCTGGTGAACCATCATCTTACAATACAGATTCCAACAACAACCGTAACTGGAACAATCGTAAGTATGCAGAACACATGAAGCAGTTCTACGAAGGTAAGAACGTAGACATTCGTGGTAACATTCGTCCCATTGATAAGGAAAATAAGAAGTTTGTTTTCTCTCACGAAATCAGTAGAATTGATGAGAGAGATAAGAGTAATAATGGTGAGATGTACACTCAGTATGAGTCATCTACACAAGCATATAAGAATCATAGTGCATGGGATCAGATGCCTACCAGGCATCCTAAGATCAAGCAGTTATGTACTGCAATGTATTGGACTGGTCTACTCTATACTGATGGATCTGTCGGTGTTGTAGGTCACGGTGGATCGTATAAGTCTGGTGTTGGTAATGATAGTGAGACTTATGCTGGTTCGTATCACCTAGGACGTGAGCATTTTGATGGTCGTCGTATTGTCAAGATTACAACTACTGGTACTAATAGTGATAGTAATAGTGTTACTATTGCATGTCTAGACGAAGAGGGTGAAATTTGGTTGTGGGGTTATGGTGGTAGAGGTCAAATGTCTCAAGGTCGTGAACCTTGGATGATTTCATCTCCCCATAACGTTGACAACTCAAATGACCAAGCAACTTATGCTAATAGTAGAAATAATAATGGTAGATATCCTCATAAACTAGCAAGAGAGATCTTCTTCCGTCCTAACGTTGTTCTATATGACACTGATTCACCTACTGCTGCTGATCAAAAAGGTGGTTCATCAGACATCGGTGTGGGTAATCCTTCATTCGATCTAGATGTTCAGGGTAGAAATCCTGGTAAGAGAATTATTGACATCTGGGGTTCTGGTGGAACATACGGTTTCTGGTGTGCCATCGACGAGGATGGTGAGATCTGGACCTGGGGTTCTAACGATCGTGGTCAACTAGGATATAACTCTCGTGGTTATACTATCCAAGCATCAACTGGTGCACAAGCACTGAATATGCAGATGCCTTATTCTACTTGGGGTGATAACAACCGTGACCAAGAATATGGTGGTTGCCCTCGTAGAATCTCTGAGGTCATCTTTGCTGAGATGTTTGGTTACAAACCTAAGACTAACTGGTCAACATTCGGTGGTATTCAGAAGATTGCCATGGGTGGTGATTCTGATGATGGTGTTAGAATGTATGTTCTAGACGGTCAGGGTCAAGTTTGGGTCTGTGGTCATGGTAACAATGGTGCACAAGGTAGAAACTGGGATAACCATACTTCTCAGCAGAGAAGAATGTATCCTTCTTCTCTAAACTCTCAGGGTGATAGCAGCACTAACAGAACTTCTGCAACTGGTGCAGTTATTGATAATACAGACCATGATGATGGTGTGAGCAGCAGAAACAGAATGTTCATTAGTCATAATAATACTTGGACTAATGGTTACTATGCTGTCATCTCCAATCCTACTGGTGACAGAAAAGAAACTTTCTACTATGGCAACAGAGATAATACTGCTGATCCTTCTGGTTATGGTTCTAGTGGTAGATTGTATAGTATCAACCGTAGCAATCTGAACTCTAGGATGTATGGTAACTATCCTAGAAACTCACCCGTGCATCAATATGAAGGCAACATGTTCCGTAACTCATATTTGCATGACTGGTGGCAAGAAGGTGAGATTACTAACATCTGGTACTGTTCAGTAAGAGGTGAGCATACATTCTATTATCGTGCAGAACCTTGGAATGGTGGTGCATCAACTGCATACGGTAAGAGAAACTATCGTGAGAAGTTCTCTGGTGATGTTGATGCATACAAGGGTTGGTGCCGTACTTATGGTGTAGGTTACAACGGTCGTTATCATATCTCTAACACAAATGAGACTGATCAAATGTCACTGCCTGTGTGCGTGATGAGTATGTATGATGTTGCAGTCTATAAGTGTTCTGGTGATGATGGTGCAATCTCAGTTTATCCTCTAACTGATCAAAACGAACTCTATGCTGGTGCATGGAATGGTTATGGTCAGCATGGTAATGGCACCACTAATGATCAGTCTGGTGAAGAATGTCGCAATGAATCATTCGGTCAGAGATCTCCTGGTGGTATTCATGCAGGTGAGAATACTCCTATCAATACTATTACTCGTGTTGGTGCAAGAGGCACACAATGTGGTCCTGGTATGTCATACCTGATTGGTCAGGGTAATCATTATGAACCACATTATTGTCACTCCTATCATCGTGACAATCCTGAGTACAATCAATCTCGTTGCGGTATTGATGAATATACTACCACTATTCACCTCATCAGTATGGTGGGTTTCCGTGATGACACGAATGGTCGTATTCTGATTGGTGATGAGTATATTGATTATCAAGACATTGATACTGGTCCTAATGGTCAACATTGGATTTTGAGAAGATGTACTCGTGGTGTTGCTGGTACTGTTCCTCAACGTCACGAAAGAGGTGCTGAGGTTAGATTCCAAGTTAAAACTAGAAGTAATACTGGCACTGGTACACATAACAACAGTGGTAATGGTAATGTCAACTGGACAGGTGGTTTCCCTTACTATGGTTGGATGCAGATCAATGATGAAATCATCAGATTCCGTTATCGTAGTGAAACTCGTCTCGACTATGTTGAGAGAGGTTGTTTCGGTACATCAGCACAAGATCACCCCAATGGTTCTAACATCTTCCTAATTGCTGTCCAACAAAGTGATGGTTCGGCATATGGTGGCATTACTGGTGGTGATGCTCAGAACGATAGTAATGGTGAATGGCCCATTGCACAGATGGAACACTTTGGTAATAGAGGATATTTCCAAACTGGTAATCAGAGAAACGTTCTGTGGTTAGACAATACTATTACTCACGATCCTGCAATTTATTACCATTCTAGTTGGCAGAATAGAGGTGGATTCTCTACTAACAATAGAATGACCAGCATAACATATGATCAATACAACACCAGACGCCACCATTGGCAGTGTGGTGCTGTTGTTGAGAAAACTGTGAACTCTGATGGCAATTCATTCGTTACTACCACACAATCCTATCAAGGTTCTAATGGTAATGCAGTTAATGGCACTTCACTAACAGTTCCTACAGTGTATTTCCCTGCACGTTGGGCACGTTGGGAAGGTGACAACTACATTGCTGCTGATACTGCAACTGGTACACCTACATCAGGTAACCCAGTGAGAACCATGGAGGCAAGTCATGGTGGTTGGAGAGAGAACTTCCAGATCTTCTGGTTGGCAATGAACGCAGATAATGCTTACCATCTGCCTATCCAAGACAATGCATATTGGCCCAAGAGTGGTAACCACCGTCTTGCAATCGGTCGTGAGTCGATCTACATCAACCGCACAGGTTATGATGAGTTCTGGTACACTAATGATGGCAACCTTGACTATTCATGGCATAACAAGTTCATTGATACCAGAAGAAGAAACGAAGGTTTCGGTGGTAATAGATGGTTGTATCAAGGTGTGATGGCAACTCACTGGAGACATGTTGGTAATGGTACTGAACAAGTTACATCACAAGTATATCTCCACTTTGCACCTAACTGGTCCAGAATGGGTATCTATCGTCTGCAAAATGCTAAGAGAAGATATGATTCTTGGGAGTGGGGTGGTACTGATCAACAGTACACATTCGGTTGGCAGAATACTGAGAAGAGAAGATACATGGACTTGTATAACAAGACCAATGTAGATAACGATTACTTCTTCCGTAACCACTATCTTGCTGATAAACAGCATACTCAGAGAATGGCACAACGTAGAGTCATTCATGGACACTTCGGATCTGGTAGAGATTACTGGTGGTCACATGGTGCACCATTTAGAATCAATGATCTATCCTCTAACTACACACGTTGGGGTTATGACATCTACGGTGAGAACTGGGAGATTGTCAGATATGTTGCACACGATCAGGATGCATATCAAAGTTCTAACACCACTCAAACTTACTATGTGAGAGTGAATGTTGACAACAAGTTTGAGATTTCAACTGATGCAGCATTTACTATTCCTTATCTGAGACCACACATCCGTCTTGCTAGAAACACTACCTATCGTTTCGTTCAGGCAGATGCTTCTAACGCAAATGTGAGATTCAAGTTCTCATATGTTGATGATGGTATGTGGAACGATGTTCCCTCACTTCCTATTCAAGGTAGTAACTCAGGTGCATCCGTTAATTACAACGGAACACCTGGAGATGGCAACACAAGTACATACACAGAGATCAACGTTGATAGAACTTGGCCCGATGGTGGTATGCCATTCGTCGAGTCTGGTATTTTCTACTATGGTGCTCCTCACGGACATAGTTCAGGTGGTCATACTCACAACGAAGCATATCCTGAGATGGGTGGTGAACTCTCAGTTGGTTCATTTACTCGTAGATGGTATGTCCGTTGGAACAACAATACCGAGAGATTTGAATACAAACCTTACAAAGAGTATCTTGTCAATCCAACAACAGGATCTGGTAGCAACACAGTTGGTTCACAGTCCTATAATGGTGATGGTCAGAATGTAACTGCACAACGTATTGTTGCAATGGCAGTGAACAGCATGACTGGTAATCTGCACGGTGATGGTGTATGGAACGCAGCACTAAATGACTCTCAAGGTGAAGTTCCTATGCAAAAGGGTGAGATCTGGAGATTTGATGTTTCAGATCCTTCAATGCAAGGTCACAGATTTGCAATCTCTGAGCAACCTGATGGCACCTGGGGTGGTGGTGAAGAACTATTCAATATGACTTGGCACGTTGGTACAGTTGGTACTCGTGGTGCTGAAGTTATCTACGTTCCTAATCATACCTGGGCACCTGCAACTATCCCTGCTAACACACCCATCAAGGATGTGAGAGATAGTGTTGCTGGTGATGGTTATCTGAGTCTGTCTGATGATCAGAAGGCACGTTACTTTGAGAATCGTCTACCTTTGGTGGCAAACCAAGTTTATACATATGATATGACTAGACCTGGAGCAGGTGTTACAATTAACCTTGTGCAACAGAGTTCAGTCACCAGTATCGATGGTATCAATCTTGGTCAAGAATATTGGGTCAAAGATGAAGGAAGTTCACAATTCCGTGTCACTGACAGATATTCAGGTAGTACAATCAGTCTATCCAATATGGTCACAACTGGTTGGCAAGGTTGGTATCGTGTCCCTGTCTATGCATTCTTTGAATCAGAATATGATAGATATTTCTATCATAAGGTGAAGACACCTCACGGTTATTCTAAACAGATCCGTGACTTCTGCCCTGTTGGTTACTACGATGGCAGTTCTTCACACGTTCCCAAGACATTGATTCTCATGGGTAACTCGCAACTCTTCCAACTAGGTAGAGGTTATGCATACAATGGTCACACAAACAACTCTAACACTTATCACATGTTCCCCGTCTCTGGACAAAACTAATGGCAACTTATAGATTATTTTCCTACCGTCAAGTCAAACCCACTCCTGAGGAAATTGTAGATAGTGAGAACTTCTACTTTCCTTGGGAGAGTGTCTCAACGACACCTACAATCCTAACAGAACCCAAAACTATTACTCAGACTGAAGTATTTCAACGTGATGGTAAGGATGTAGAGGAAACTATTGAATACACCCTAGAAGCAGGTGATATTGATCCTGATTGGATGGAAGTTGCTAACTGCAGACACTTGATCGAGTTGTGTTTACTGAGAGGTGAAGATGACACCGAAGTGCATATGGAACTAGAGTATTTTGATGATGTGGATGAGGATGGAGTTCCTTTTGGAAATCAACGTGAAGTTGAAAAAACTGTAACTACTGAATTATATTGGAGACGTTATGTTCTCTGCTGCGAGCATTGCGTATCATATAATCTTCCTGATAGATATGAGGCACGATATGAAGATGTTGGCATCCTGGATGATCAGACTCTGAGAAACATCTATGAACTGTCATTTATTGATATTGAACCTCTGAAGATTGGTGATGCATCACAACTAAATACTTTGGGACTTCGTAATATAAATTGGGATACAACTGTTCCCTATGTGTCACCAGATGTGTCAAGAGCATCTAAAGAACCTGAAGCACCTGGACCCGAAGGTGGAACTAATACCGAAGGACAAACAGAAGAATGAACCTTAACGACTTTCGTTCACTAAGACATACCTATGCTGGCAGGTGGAGTGATACTCAAACCTACAAGAAAGGTGATATTGTCAAACATGGCAACCAAACTTACGTCTGTACTAATCCTGTACTAGACGATAAGCATGTCTATGGAAACGAATACTCACCACGATATGCCTTCCGTGATGGTTTCAAATACTGGAAACCTATCCAAGAATCTAATAACTATCAAGGACGTTGGGGCAGAAAGAAAGAGTATCAACGTGGTGATATTGTAGAGTTTCAGGGTGAGCAGTGGTTGTGTGAATCAGACAATCGACCCTGCAATGATAATCCTGTCTATTTGAATGGAGGTCGTAATCCTTACTGGAGACCTATTCTTACAAGTCCTAGAGGTAATAATAGAAGATCTTTCTGCACATTTGGTCAAACTAATCCACTAGGTTGGACCCGTAACATGGGTTATAGTGGTGATGATGATATGAGAATGGGTGGTACTTATCAACAATGTACTGCCATTGATGATGATGGTATGCCCGCAAAATGGGGTAGAACTTATAATTTCTCTCCTAACTTGATGGGTCTAGGTGAAAACTATAACTGGACAGGTGGACAAGGTTATGGTATGCACTGGGCAAGAACAACTCCTGGTCTAGATTTCTGGGATTGGTATGCTAATCGTCGCAGATCTATCACTGGTGGTATGCCTAAGTGTGTGCAGATGAAGGAGTGCTGGGATGGTGCTGCTTGGTTGTTTGATAATGGTGAAATGTACTACACTGGGTACAATTCACATGGACAAAGAGGTGAGGGACATACATCAACTCGTGCTGAACGTGTTGCACGTCCTGGTAGAGATGAGAATGTAGTGTGGGACAATGATCACATCATGCGTGATCACTTCATCATTAAGATGGATGGTACAGCAACTGCAACTAACAACAGATCTGGTGGTACATGGTATGCACTAACTGATGAGGGTAGACTATTCTCATGGGGTTACAATGGTTATGGTCAGGTTGGTGATGGTTGGACAGATAGTAGACAGAGACCCTACTACCTTGACAAGAAGTTCTTCGATTCTAAGAGAATCGTTGACATGTATGCATCAGGTAACGACTATGATTATTGCGTTGCTATTGATGAAGACAATCAACTTTGGGCATGGGGTTACAATGACAATGGTGGTCTAGGTATTGGTTCATTCCAGAATACTAGAAGACCCACAAGAGTTAAGTATGACTTTGAAAAATACGGTGGTATCAAGAAGATCATTCCTAAGGGTAAGAACGCATATAATGTGATCTGGGTTCTTACACATGATGGTACGATTCACTCAGTTGGTTATCACAACGAATACAGTATTCAGAGTCCTCAACGCAACTGGACCACATCTTGCTGGTTCATGCCTATTCAACGTCAGATCATGGCAAATCTCCAAAGAGATTTTAATCTGACACCTAGAGAAGTTGGTGGTGCACATGAGATCTGGAATAATGCAGAAGATTTCTGGATTGTTGGCAACAGATATTATCAAATCATCGTCAAAGAGAAGAACACAGGTGCACTTTACTCCTGGGGTTATAACGACGACTATGCACAACTCTACAACCGTTCACATCAGGACGCAAATGATAGAGAGCAACTGTGGAATACCACTACATATCATCCAAAACTGATGATGGTTGATGGTCAAGATATTAGACACATTGGTAGATCACACCGTGATGGTAACAGAATGATCATGGCAGTGGATGAATGGGGCAAAGGTATTGCCTGGGGTGATAACAACTCTGGTTCTAGAGGTCAAGGTAATCCTAACTACACACTAGATGATAGATACCGTCGTTACGGTCAGATGATTGAACATACCGAACTAAATGGTGAAACAGGTCACCCAATCGTGCCCAAGTTCAAGTCAAGAATCATGGACATGAAGGGTACAATCGGTGGTGATATTGGTGCTGATGCAGGTACTGGTTTCATTCTAGATTCCATGGGCATGATTCAATATTGTCAGTACGATTACTGGTACTATAACTACGATAGGTCTGCAATTCAGGACCAAAGCAATAGAAGATACACTAGTTACAGTTATCTAACCTATTGACGGTCAAATAACTGGCACACAACCTGAGCGCACAGGAAATATGGGTGCTATCCTATACAGGTACTGCACCCCCACTTGACAAATGCCAATGATTACCCTTATTATGTCTGATGATGGAGAAATCCTTGCTTCCGAAACTTTCGAGACGGACTATCTTGCTGAGGCAGTTAGTAAGTACGATGAGTTTCTGAATAAGGGTGGTTTTGTGCTACCTGGAAAACTTGGTTTTGAAGTGAAACCAGCATCTGAACAAAAGAAAGATGCTTATCAAGAAATCCTAGAATACTACAAGAATACTAATCAATATGGAAACATCGATCTTTGAGCATGTCCTAGATCTTAATGATGTGAACACCTGGAAAGACATCTGGGGCAATCCTATCAAACGGGGTGCTCCAGTTGTTGTCATTAAAAGTGATAAAGGTGTGCCATGTCATGCTGCCCGAGTGGTAGGAAAAGATCCATGGAAACAACTCCAGCGCACAGGATCTGCTGATCTAAAGTTACGCACACCTGATAGTTTTGCAAAGTCAGTGCTTCAACATGCTTTAACTAAAAAGGAAAAGTATGAACATTCACGGTCATTATTGCATGACTATTATAGACACGTCATCAAGAAAGGTTGCGACAATCCTAACTGTCAATACCATAGAAATGGTGAACTGGTGTTCAAGAACCATCCAGAGTTTATGAATCTGAGTGAGGACGAACGGTATGAGATTGCCAGTAGGCAATTTGAATGGAATCACCTTGATCGTGATGACAAATACACGGAGGTTGCCAAACTCAGAAACAATGTCAAATGTTCATGGACTGGGGACAAACAAAAGTTCTGGTTGAAGCAAATGTATAAAGAAATCCTTAAATGTGAACTATTATGCTGTAATTGCCACCGTATTAAGACTAATATAGAAGGTCATTATTCAAACCAGAAGATCTTTGCCAGTAATTATGAAGATTACTGTAAAGAGAATGACATCCCTCAGGACTATTATTATCATCAGTGGACAAAACTATGGAGTTAGGCACTATGCACCAAGTCTTCTTTCAAAGAGGAAACGTCAGAGATCCCAACTGGGATTCGGGTTATCTAAAACTCGCAGATGCTCAGAAGAGAGTTGATGAATTAGAATCAATGTTCTTGCAATTAAACTCATCTGATGCTAAAGTCTGGATTGAATCTACGGAGAAAGATCAAGGTGTCTAGTGATACTTTTGTCCCAGGACTGTGGTGTGAATTTGGTGAACACTACGGTTACATTCGTTTTGTGGGTGATACATATCTCACCCTGTGTACATCTAACAAACCCAATACTGACCCACATGCCAAACGTCAAATGAATGAATGTTGCATGTTAATCTTTAAGAAAGACTGGGATCGTATCATTCCGTGTATATCAAGTGGGCATCATTAAATGTGGAGACTATGGGCAAAAGCATTAGGACAAAAGGAAGGAAGGGATAAGAAAGAAGCAGATAAGATTGCGGTGATTCGTACTCTTATCATGCTTCAATTAGTAACAACAAATGGTTTCATCATTGCTAATGCTGTGAGGCATTGGAACAATGTGCCAGACCAAAGAGTGTCACAGTGCCCTTGACAGGGCACTTTTTTTGTGCAATAGTATATACATCAACGCAAAACACGAGTGACATTCACATTCCGACCCCACCAAGTTCGTGCTCTCGATGCTATGGAGACCCGTCTTGTGGGTCAGATCTATGTGCCTACTGGTGGTGGCAAAACTGTTATCATGATGGAAGATTGTGCACGGATGATGCGTCGTGCCACTAAAAAGATGACCATCGTTGTTGTTGCTCCTCGTATTCTCCTTGCTAATCAACTCTGTGAGGAGTTTCGTGAGTATGCTGGTATCATGCGACCTGATGTAATCATGGGTCATGTGCATAGTGGTGAGACCAAACATTTCAAGTCCACTAAACCTGAACGCATCGCAATGTTCGATGCTATGTGTCAGCAGGCAGACGCACATCGTATCATCTTCACTACCTATCACTCCCTCAATCGTGTGGTAGAAAGTGGTATCAACATCGACTGCATTTACTACGACGAAGCACACAACAGTGTCCAGAAGTCTTTCTTCAAAAGTGTATGGGCAGTGGCACATATGTGTGACAATCGTTATTACTTTACTGCAACTCCTCGTATCAGTCACAAGCACGATCGTGGCATGAATAATGTTGGTATCTATGGTGAGGTTCTTTGCAACGTGCCTGCACCTGAACTGATTGCTAACGGCAGCATTGTTGGTCCTAAGATTGTACCTTTCAAGACTGACTTTGAACGTGTCAAGTCTATGGCACATCACTGCGATGCTAACACTGTGACCGACATTCTTGACTCTCTCGATGAGAGTCATGCTGCAAAAGTTCTGGTTGCTGCTCCTAACACTCGTGTGCTGTGGAACATGATCAGTCAGACAGATTTGCTGTCTGAGTTGCAGGAACGTGGTTACGAGATTCTTCACATCACCTCCAAACATGGTGCTTATGTGAACAAGACCAAGGTCAATCGTGAGCAGTTCTTTCAGACTCTGCACGAATATGGCATGGACGATAACAAAAAGTTTGTATTGTTCCACTATTCTATTCTTGCTGAGGGCATCAACTGCCCTGGTCTGACTCATACTATTCTCCTGCGAAATCTGAACTTAGTTGAGATGGCACAGACGATTGGTCGTGTTATTCGTGTCAATCGTGACGATGCTAAGGATATTGCTTCGGGCAAGATTCCTGCTGGTCAGTGTCAGTTCTATCGCAAACCATTTGGTACTGTTACTGTGCCTATTCACAGCAACTACGGTAATGCAATTGCCACCAGATTGCAACGGGTTGTTGATACTATCTTCGTCAAGGGTGTGCCACCTCAGGCACTGGTCTAATCCCCTTGACGGGGATCCGATCCTGTGCAATACTATAAGAGTCAAAGGAATTTCACCATGACACACATTATTGACCACCTGGAAAGTAACACCAACTGGGATAAGATCTTCGGTGTCGTTGATGATCTTTATTCTGACGATGGTTTCTCTTCCAACGCAGACAACTTTGATCGTGCCACTACAGTAGAGCACGCAATCGCAGCATTTAGTGATCTCGTTCGTGTTGACAAAACTGGTTACGATTTCATCTATGATGATGGTGAGAATGTTCTTAAGATCGAACTGAAGATGGGCAAGAATTTGTTCTACAAACGTAAGGACATTCATGCCACTAAAAAGTTCAAAGTGAAGTCCTTCTTGAGTGAGAAGAAAACTGTTGAAGATTTCAAGCAACTGAAAACATTTGATTACATGATGGTGATAGATTTGACTGCACGTCGTGTCTGCTTAGTTGAAGACGAACGTGCACGATCTCTCTACACTGATGGTGCTGATGGTGCGATGATTGAACTTAAGTTGGGTGACTATTATCAGTGCGACATTGGTGATGTCAACCCTGCTCCCTCTGAGTATAAACTAAGCAAGTCACTTGATCGTATCAAACAGGAGTGGATTCGTGCCCGATAAGAAAGAGAAATTCCCTTACAAGATGTTTCCCTGGCGTCTAGAATATCCTGACCCAGATACTAATTACAAAACCACAAAATTGTGCTTTTTTACTTGTAAGGAGTATGCATTGATACACATCGAAAGACATAAAATTAAAAGAAAAGGAAGGCATTTAGAGAGTGCCCCTGGGACAGTTGACAAGGTGTCCACCAAACGACCCAAACGCACCAAATGAGTGCCATACTATAAGAGTCAAAGCAATTCACCCCATGCAACTTACTTCACAAGGTCAATCCCGTGCCATGGTTGTTGAGTTTCGTCCTCACAACATTCTCACCGATAAGTTTGTCTACACTCTCAAGTTTATGGGAGATGAGCAAACCAAGTCGATGCGATTGATGAGCAAAAAAGAGATGATCGAGACTGTTCGTGCTCGTCTTGATCTTAACTATGAAGTGACAGATTTCCTGACTGAACCACAACAATACTTCCCTGCCTGCTGCTGATACTAACTGAGTCATGACTTACTATCAACTTCTTGAGAAACTTAAGTGTCTCCCGTTGTCAACGTTGCAGCAAACTGTGACTCTCTATGATATTAGTGAAGACGAGTTTGTTGATGCGACTGAGTGTCATTATTCAGATAATGATACCCAAGTTCTTGATCCTAACCATCTCTACATTGCGTTCTGATGATTTACACCAAAGCACAACTCATTGATGCACTTGTGGCAGAGTGGGAATATCTCTGTCATGATGATCCTGAACCTGATGATGCAACACCAGAAGAATATCGTGCTGACTTGGAGCAACTAACTGTCGAAGAGTTAGTTGAAGAAACTGGCACTGATGAAGGGTTCACTCTTGATGAATTTATTGAGGCATACGGATGATCACATCTAAATCACAAATGCTCAAGGTGATTGCTACTACTTCTAAAGAGTACAATCTCACCCGAGAGGAAAAGTTCCTAGTTTTCTGTAATGTGTGTGACAACATGTTGAAAGAGGGAAGAGTTTCCAAAGCAAATCACAAACGTTGGACTAACATCTGGTGACACCATCAACTAACTCAAACTGGTTTGCTCAAACTTGTGACAAACCATACGATAGGCATTATTACACTATCAGGGACAAAAGGTTCGATGACTTTGAACTTATGCGAGCACATTGGTGGAATTCCATTATCACTGATCAAGTGGTAATTGTGCATGATTATGTAAAGAAAGGGTTCGGGTAGTGTGCCAGTTGGTCAAAGTGTCCACCATTGCCCCCATATGGGTCAAAACCGTGTATTCTATAAGAGTCAAAGGAATCGCACTCAAATGACCAAACGAGAGGCAAAAGCAAACTTCCTGGCAGTATCTGTGCCCGAAGGTCTCAACGACAAACCCGCAATGCGTTATGCTTGGGGTGTATATACCGACCTACTTTGCAAGGAAGGTTACATCACCCTCAAACAATACGAGTCCTGGACTTGTCCTTTCTGAGTCCGCATTTCTTACATCAAATCTCCAACATTTCCAACAATGCTCTTCAAAGGTCCAAACAACAAAATGTGTTCTACTCTCTCAGGTCCCGAACTTCTCGCACTATCTAACACTGATGACTTTATCGAAAATTGCAAAGAGGTTGCGAAAATCACTGGCAATCTTAACCTCTTCGAGGAAATGTTTGGCACAGAGGATGATGGGAGAGGACAAGACTCTGCCTTTATGGATGACATCTACGGAGGGTAATTTCGATACATGACTTCCACATTCTCTGATTTCGTTGCATCCAAACCCGACAAAGATCTGATGAAAAAGCAAGTTCAAGACTACTGCAAAATGCTGTGTCAAGCACTCATCGAAAACTACAAATCTTACACCATTAAATCACATGGTATCAGCATAGTTCGTGCACTCGATGCTGGTGATTCTACCTCGGTTCAATATCACGAGGATCGTATTCAAGAGGTGAAAAATAACATCGACATCTATGACTTTTATATGATCGAAGGACGCAAATACTGGAAGATTGTGATGTCTACTGATGGTGACTATCGTTGTCAATCAGTCCACGCATTTGTCGATAAATCTAATGGTGATGTGTATAAATCTGCATCATTCAAGACACCTGCAAAGGGAGTAAGGTATAATTTGCTTGATGAATCGTCTCGTGAATATGTTCTGGCAAACTGCGATTGGTCGGGTAGTTACCTCTATCAACGGTAAGATTTGCCTAAATATCTTACTCTTTGTCTCCAATCATTTACCTAAACCAATGGACCAAATCGACAAGTTTTTCTCTATCAACACTCTCCCCGAAAAGTATGAAGATCTCTTCTTTCTTTGGCAGAATCGAGAGATTGAAATGGATGAAGAAATCGAGTTGTTTCAGTTCCTAATTGACACTGAATTAGCATGGGAAATTGATGAGAACTTTGAACGACGTGCAGAATACTTTATTGCAGAAGGTTTGTGTTACTTTGTACCCTCTGAGAAAACCAGTTGACTAAGTGGCACAAGACCCCTTGAAAAATGCCCAAATCTGTGCCATTATACTGGTATGAACAAAACAAACCCTCTTTCCTCTCTTTACACTAAAGAGATTGCACTCTTGGAACTCCAAGATTTCATGTTCGATACAATGTTGCCTGCTGACGATTGTGTCGATTGGTTCTGCGATCGTTTCGATGTTAATGCAACTGACGACGTGATCGATTTTGTTGTTGATGCACACTTTGCCTTCCACGGAAAATGATGTTTTACGGACACAATCGCAAAATGATGTACACTGACCCCTGCACAATCGCACTTCAAACTGACAAACAACTTATGACAATTATGAACCCTTACGTTGAAACTCTCGTCCAGTCTGGTTATGATCGAAAGGACGTAGAAACTGCTTCTACGATGTTTCAAAAGAAAACCTTTCCTTATACTATTCACGGTCGTACTTTTCAGACTGAAGAAGAGTATAACGAAGCAATTCATGAATTCATGAATGGTATGTGATCTAAATACTCTCCAAGACATTTACTTTCTTTCGTCATGAATCTCTCACCTAAGTCTATCATTGCCCTTGTAATCGTCTTTGCGGGGATGGTATCGTGCAACGCAATGTTGGCAGTGCGTGATAGCGGAATTATGGAACAAATGTCCGCAAGGCAACAACAACTGTGTAAAATAGACCCGTCATATTGTAAGTAATCATGTATCAATTTACGTCTGAAGAACTCAAGTATCTCAAGACTATTCTAGAACAATCATCATCTTATGCTCAGGCAAGAGGTGAACAAATCGATCATCCTTCTGTCCGACATAAAACAATCATCGCAAAGATTGAAGACCAACTCACAAAATTGCACCTATGACTTACGAAGAATTGTTATCACAAATCTACAAACTTGATCCACAAGAACTCAAACAAAAGATCAACTTGTATATCACTGAAGACGACAAAATGATCAAGGTAAATCAATTTCACCCCAATGGAGTTCCTGATAGACCAGTAACGCACTTTTCAGCATAAATGTAAAGAACTAGTGTGCCAGTCACCTAAGTGTCCACCAAACCCCCCACAGACCCCCAAACTGGGGTATCTTATAGAAGTGGAGGGGACAGCACCCCACCACATCACAAACCCTCTCAATTCACTCTCATGCGTAAGATCGAACAGCAAATGTGTGCCGCAGTTCAGTCTAACTCCAACTGGCAATCTGCTAACACTAGTGTTCACTTTGACGAAGAATCTGGCACTTCTATTGTTCGTCTTCATGGCAACAAAATTGCCGAGATTGATGACACTAGCATGACAATCTTCGATGGTGGTTGGCAATCTAACACCACAAAATCTCGTCTTAATGCACTTTGTGATGAGTTCTGCATTGCTGGTGAAGGTGTATTTCAGAAAGACTTTAAGTGGTATGTTCGCAAACTCGTCGGACAATCTTCTATCACTGGTAAAGTCTTCAACGTAGAAGATTTCACTAATGGTTACATCTTTGCCTGATCAATCAAACTAACAACAATCCAATGCAAATCACTGTCGAACAAAGTATTGATCTCATGGCAGAGACTTTACTTCAACAACTCCAAACACATGTAGATAATAACAACATCGATTATTCCGATGCTATCTACGATGAGTGGATTACACCTGATAGTAATGATCCACAGGACGGTAATTACGAGTTCATTTATCTTCCTCACTTCTCAAACATCTGATCATCACAATGACACTTTCTCAAGCACAACTTGATCAATTCAAAGAGAATTATGCTTACCGTATTCTCGACGGTATGGATATAAAAACTCTTGAACAATTTGCATACGACACTATTATCGACAGCATGGCAAATTGGGATGAAGATGATGTAATCGATGAGATCAAACTTTGCTACGATGATGAAACTGCTGAGGAAATGTTTGAAGAGGTTAGTAACTGAGTTTTCCACAACATATGCGGAGGTTTTCCACAATAACTGTGGATAATTAAAATAGGTAATTAAATATAATTGCCTGTTTAATACCTCTCACTAAATACTCTGAGACGATGTGATCTTAGTCCCCATGCTATCACAAACTCTCGAAAATGTCAACACAGTCATCCGAATACATTTGCCCATCCTGATGAGCATTTCTGATCAGTCACTAGTTGACAACAACCTCTGAAACCCTTATACTAACAAAGTCCACACAAATCCAATGGGAAGAACTTACAAACGCAACGACACTTACAGAAGCAACAGACCGAAATCTTTACGAGAGAAACGTCAATGGTCTGGGAAGAATAGCAAAGACAGTTATTCCACAGGTTACGAAGATTCTGTGGAAAACTATAACAAACGTTCCCAACAGTTCGACACTAACTCTCAAGACTTCAACGACTGATTAACACAAACAAACCATGACAGATCCTAACACCGACCAGATCAATCTCGAAGACTTTGATAATGATTGGGTAGACGAGTTTCTAACAGAAAACTCCGAAGATCTTGATGATGAAACTGAATACGATGACAGTTCAATTGGCACTGAGTTTGATATAGACATGAGAGGAGATTGGGGATGATATCTAACACTAACTGAGAGGGGTCTGGGTGACACTCTGAGGGCATACATAGACCCCTTGGGTGTCATCTACCTCTATGACAGTTATTGACACATAGGACAGTGTTTTTGGGGTGTTATGTAATAGTTTGCGGGGGTTCTATATTAAAACAATGGGTCCTCCTAATCTATAACGGTCCCTAGTACCCTCTATCGATATATCACACAGGTTATTTGAATTGGGTCCCCCCGTTGCATCCTCTGAAAAAATTTCGGAGGATTTTTTTATGTCTGTAAGGATTTGCGTAGATTCTAAAGGGTTCCTGAAGATACAGATTAAATAGCAGAGAGCATGTTATAGTATGCTCGCACATCGAGAGGATAAAACTATGCATTCTGACCCGTATACTGATGACAAAGCACGTAAACGTAAGGATGCATTCTTTTTGTTCTATGAGAGTGTTCTGAAACCTGACCATGAACTTCGACAGGACGCACACGAGCAGAAGTGCTTCTACGAACTCATGGAGTGGAGAAACGAAATTATCAGTTACCTTGACGGTCGTCGAAACGAGGAATTCTAATGTTATCGTTCTATATCCTCGCAACAGTTCTACTCCTATTGATCGCATATGCGGGAGTGGAGGATACCATGCGATTAGTACGGTTTATTGACTTGTGGATTAACTATCAGATCATTAAGTATCGTATGAGGAGGATGAGAAGGAAACTTGAGAGAGAACTTGGATTACCTCCTAGGAACTGGGAAGAAGAAGATATATAGAAAAAACCCCCGCACCGCGTTCCAAGTATGTCTAGATTTGATGAGTTAACAGAAGATATGGGTCTGACAAAGACCTTTACACCTATTGATAGTGAGGCAAAGACAGGATCTTTTGAGACCTTCTTTACTGTTGCAGATGTGATTGTACCTACACCTGCAAATGATACAACCACTATCAATAGGTTTTCTACTATCAATACTATTGAAGAGGACGAAGAAGTTCTTGTCAATGGAGATGAGGACTCGGGGTTTGATTTTTCTAGACAGGATATCAGAACCGAACAAGAAGCATTATTTGATCCAGCAGAGATGTTAGGATTAGATGGGACTTATATTGCAAATATCAAGAAAGCAAATCTTGATAGAGAGGTCAATGCTGGTCTTGTGCAAGAGGGTGCAGACCGCAATACATCGTTGACTACAGAAGGTGGAGACCCAGATTACCTAAGAACGAATGAGATTGCCTTTCAGGACCGTCTAGACGCAGGAGAGGATGTTCCTACGACAGATTATATCAAAGCAGTAGGACAGTATGAAGGTAGTCGTCTCAATCCCGATGGTAACGAGGAGGCAAAGAGAGCAAATCCTGATACCATCTACAACTATGAGATGTCTGAGGAAGAAGAGAGAGTTCATAACGTCTATGAGCAAGTAACTGTCGAGAACTATGCTCAGACTATTCTTGGTAACAGTGTGAAAGGACTGAACTATGAACAGGTTAAAAATCAACAACTAAATAGTAAGAGAGAGGAAACCAGTTCGGGACAGGTAGTAGGATCAAGAGCACTTGAAACACCTGAAGCACGTGCTGCTGGATCTCTTTCTGATGACGATTATAATGCTATTATCAACAGTATTTTGAAATGAATGAACAAGGTAATCCTGGGGACATCAATTTAGATATTCCTTATGAAGAACATTTGACATCTATTGAGATGGCATCTCTTGCTATGGGTGGTGTTTTGAAGGTGCAGGGAGACTGTGAGAGTCTACTGACACGTATTCAAACCATCGAGAACTGGGTATTAAAGTATTCTGTACCACATTACAAACCACCAGGGTCTGATAAGCATCTACCCCTTGGTGAGGTTTTGAACGACATCTATAACCGTATTGGAAATGAGTAATCTAAGTGAAGTAAGTTTTGCTGTAATGCTACCTCAAATTGCTGATGAGATGGCAGAACACGTATATGAGAAAATGGACAAACGTGCCATGAGTACGTTTTCGTATATTCAGATGACACGATGCGTGAATAACACCATCAAGAAAGAATATCGGACATTTTTTGACATTCTTGATATAGATACTAACAACGATATTAAGTCTGCGGTATCACTTATCGTAAAAAAAGTTCTATCTACCGCAGATCCTGAACAGGTGAAAGAGTATATCATAGAAAATATGCGGATCGGTTACAGATCTGTTGATAAAGATAAGATCAAAGCTGACATGAAGATCTTTGCCCCTCATTTGCTGACGAAATATGCCGATTACCTTGAGTGAATCTGGAAATCTTGGGTACTACTGGTATCAAAGTAGGAGTGAGAAGACCTATAAGAGTGCTGCTGTAGTTGGTAATCCAAATCCTTTTAGTGGCAAACTAGATACTAGGATCTATGATGACCCTGGTCAGAATTGTCAGCTAGCATTTGAGTACGGTGAACACGAGCCTGGTGATGGAAATCAGTCTAGCATCATTGCTCAAGGTCCCGAATGGGTTGAATATGTCTGTGCTCCACCTTGTACACCAGATGGTTCACCAGTTTGTATCTGTTGTATTGGTCCAAATTACGTTCATGAGGTTTCTACACCCGATGTAGAGTCGGAAATTATGTTTCATATGCTCTGGGATACCTCAGATCACGAGAGATGGTGTAGAGAAGGAGGTGGATATTGCCCTGATGGGAAGCAAGAACTCGATATTACCCATACTGAGATCACAACTAACGCAGATGATGAGGAAATTCACGTTGTAGGAACCTCTGGTAACAGTATTAGTAGTTCTGCAATCTGCATTAGGTACAATGGAGGCACTCCAGACCCAACTTCTGAACCCAGACAGCACTTAAGAACTGGGGATTTGCTTGGTGGAGTAGAAATTACCAAGATTTATCACTATTCAAAGTGGAATGATGTCGAACAAGACCGTCAATCAGGGTCTGTTTCGAGTAATACGCTCGAAGATCTCAATTATCACTACGTTGAACTTGCATCACCCCTTCAAAATCAGACATCTGGGGCAAGTTTGTCGAATAACATCAACCAAAATGTGCAAATTGTTGCTGGTGGTGGGGTCAAAGACAAGTGTATTGTGTTTGGAAGGTTTGAATTCATCCAAAAAGAGATCTTCTATAGCAAATTGCAGGTCAATCCTGCACTTTATACCACCAAAACTAACCGAGAGGTCGAAAATAAGTATCCTGTGACTCAACAAGAGACTACAAGGATGAATAAAGTCAAACCTAGTAGTCGTTTGTCTAAGATTGTTGCGTCTCAACAGCAGTCTTTTGTGGCATTGGGGCAGGGAATGCAGAAATATGCTGGCATGATGGTGTCAGAACTCGATACTCAGGTCAATGGTTTCATCAATTTGAAGAGAAATGACTCTCCTGAGAAGTTAGAGCAGGAAAGATATCTCAAAATCTATGAACCAGAGGGTGTGTATGAGCACAATTCCGAAGGAAATGAAGGTACAATCAATGAAACCATCATAACAATCGATGCAACAGACAATTCTGAGCTGTCTGGACTCACTTTAGTCAATCCTGGAGTGGGATATACCAACGATGTTGAGGTTGGAATCTCTTCTCCGACAGGAAAAGACGGATCAGGAGTCATTTTGGGTAGTGCTCCGCTCGATTCTATCACTGTAGACGTTGAAGGGGTAGGATATCAGTTGACTCCCGCGGCAACTATCACCCCAAATTACACAGATTGGGTGGCAAATGCCAATGCTGAACTCAATTCTATGATAGTTTCTGGGTCAAATGTCTATCAAGTTGTTCTAGAAGGTGATTTTGGTGCTAATGCACCTACTCATACTACAGGAACAGAGCTGAATGGTACAGCAAAACTACTGTATAGAGGCAATTTACCTACTTTTAGTCTAGATTTGATCGGTACAACTCGCACAGAGTACGTTGAAATCACCAAACAGGGGTCTGGATACACATCTACACCCTCCATCTCCTTTAACACAGGCACTCAAACAGCAGTTGCTACCTTGGATGGGGACAGAATTACCGCAATTACAGTCACTCCTGGTGATGATGCCACCTCAAATCCACTAATCACGATCGGAAATGCGTGGGTTGGTACTCAAGCATACAATTCTGGGGACCAAGTTTTCGTCGGTGCTAACCTTTATACCGCAGCTGCCACTGGAACATCAGGTGCGACTGCTCCAACTCACACCACAGGCACTGTAAGTGACGGTAATTTGGACTGGACTTATGCAGGAGAAGCAGCAAAAGCAATTTCTAAGAACTATGATGGTAGAATTACCACCGTAACAGTTGTAAATGCTGGTGCTAGAGTCAGTGAATCGGTCACATTCAACGTAAGTTTGCCTACATCACCACATGTTGTAGGAACTCAATTGCAAATTACACCTGTTGCTGGTGCATTTGACCTAGATGTAGCAGTTTTGACTGAGAAGGGATACGGATATAACGAGACTAATACTACATTTGAGGTATTCCCTCAAGATGGCACCACTACTTTGGCAGTTGTTGAAGGTGTATTTACCGAAAGTCCTCTTACTCAAATTCAAGTGGGTCATCAATTCCGTGGATTGAACGATAGAACCCTATCTGGAACTGTTCAGTCAATCAATGCTGCGGGAACAGAGTTTTTATGTAGAGATGCTTCACGTACACCTCAGGTTGGTGAGGTGCTTTTCTTTGGGGTCACTAAAAATAGTGCAACAGTTACTAATGTTAGAAGTGTAGTTTCACCCAAAACACTTGCAAAAGTTGATCCTGTTCTGCATGATGTTTTTACACCAGAACAAGTTCAGTCATATGATGATGGTCAAGATAGAAGATTAGTTGACGAAATGAAACTTGAAGATGACAATAATGATGAAGTCAACTTTTTGGGCACCTCAAAGTCAAGTGCTGCAATCAGTGATCTGACACAAGGTAATGTTAGTAAATTGGTCATTGATACAAATCTTTCAAATTCAGCTATTCAGAGAGAAACTGGTAATGTGTTTGCATCTGGATTCAATGATAATCCAGATAACAAGGTTAAGATCTTTGATGTTGCCAATGATAAAGTTAAAAAGTATGGTCCTGTCAATAGATGGAGAGATATCCCTAGATCTACCACAGAATTAAAGATTATGCCCACAAAATGGATTCCTGATGAAAGAGAGCAAATCAAGAGAACCTTTACAGTTACCTGCACTTTTGAATCACCTACAGGAACTTGTGATTTTGGACCCAGAGACCCATTTGTACAACAACCAGATGTAACCACTACAACTACAACTACAGATCCCGTAACTGGAGAAGAAACAACAACTACAAGTACCTTTACACCTCCCCTTGGATGTAATCAACCATGTTGTCCACCGCAACCAAATGAGCAAATGACATGGAGTTATACTAAATATTTCGTCAATAACTTTAGCAATGCTGCTAACAGATGGTCTAATATTATTAAGACCTATAATGACCACCCATCTAACGCCAACTGGAGTTTCTTGTAGTCATGGGATATAGACCAATTGGAGTACCATCAGGTATTTGTTCAGGACATGGACTTCTTTTGCCTGCATTCTTGCATCAAAAGATTGGTCCGATTCCTTTGGTTGTGGCAACTAAGAATATATCATGTGCTTGGATGCCTATCAGCACAATTCCAATCGTTCCAATCAAAGGAAAGGTTCTAATTGAAAAGCAACCACCTTTGGTTCAGGGTGATGTTTTGATTCCTCACCCAGCAATTGGCACAAACCTCGTTAAAATCCCCTGTAAGGGTGGTCTATGCCCTGTCCCATTCGGATGTACCAAACTTACGATTGAGGACATTATAGGAGGTGGTGGACACACTAGAATCGTGGTTCCTTGGGCAATCCCGATGGCAAACCCACCAACAGTTTTGGTTACAGGTATTCCGATTGCTAGAGTCGGAGATGATTTGGGAACCAAGACCCCTGGCAAGGCACCATGCTGGTCCAAAATCGCAACTGGCACTTGGACTGTGTTTACAATCTAATTTGTGCTATAATATCAGCAGTTCACAAGTCAAACTATGGCAGCACGTTCAAAATCTATCAGTGGTGGTAAACTCATTGAGTCCAAACCCAAGAATACTCGACAAGGATGTGGGCAGCATACCAAGTATGCAGCAACCAGTCGTAACAAAGCCAGGAAACGTTATCGTGGTCAAGGCAAGTGATCAATACCCACTCCGAAAGGGGTGGGTTTTTTACTATAAATAAAAAGACGGGATAGCAACCCCTCAAAAAGTTCTAAAATCCGTGCTTTTGGAGGAATATGGCAAACAATCCTATCCCTGATCAAGGTAATGCGTTTATTGAATCGGGTATGACACTTATCACTGATCCACGTAGTGATAAATATCTTAACATGGCAAGGAAAAACAAGAAAAATCCTCCCGAAGATAGAATGAGCAAGTGGTGTGGAGGCAAAAACGGATTTGACGATTACGTTGAAAGACTCTAATGGCAATCACAGGAAAAGTCACTGATATTTCAAGAGCATTCAGGGATGTGAAACTTTCATTCCTGAAAAATCCTGGTACAGATGACGTTACACAAGTAAAAGATGCAAATGCAATCCGTGATGCTGTAAGAAATATTGTTTTGACCCGATTTGGTGAAAAACCTTTCAATCCATCTTTTGGTTCTCAAGTAGGAAATCTGCTTTTTGAGCAGGCAGATCAATTCTTGGGTGAAGTTTTGAAAGATGAGATTGAAACAGCAATCAATAACTTTGAACCCAGAGTAACCATCGACAATACAGATATATACTTACTGGAAGATAGTAATGAAATTGAAGTTGAGATTGAATTTACAATTATTGGTCAACCACTAAAACAAACTGTGACATTCCTACTAGCAAGGTAAAAAATGGCAACTAGACCTTCAAATTTAACGACTCTTGATTTTGAGGAAATCAAAGAGTCTATCAAGTCTTACCTAAGAACTAGATCGGAGTTTACTGACTACGATTTTGAAGGTTCTACTCTGTCGTATTTGCTGGACATTCTAGCATACAACACTTATTACTCTGCATTCAACGCAAACCTTGCTGTTAACGAACTATTTTTGTCCACATCAACAATTAGGGACAATGTAGTCAATATCCTCAAGTATTTTAACTATACACCTGACTCAATCAGTGCTTCTAAGGCAGTTGTCAATATCAATTTGATTGTACCTCAGATTGAAGACGGTGAATATCCCAACACTGCTACTTTGAAAGCAGGATCTGTTCTAGCATCAAGAATTGACAACGAATCTTTCATTTTTTCGATTGTAGAGAATGTTACTGTTCCTGTCAACTCAATTACAGGTCAAGCAACTTGGAATAACCTCACAGTTTTTGAAGGTCAGTTGCTTGACTATGAATATGTGGTTGATAAAACTGATACCACACAAAGATTTGTCATTCCCAATCAAAATGTTGATATTTCGACATTGAAGGTTTACGTTAGACAGTCCGAGAACTCCACTGTTAGGAATAATTACGTTAAAGCACAAACTATCATTGATCTAGACTCAAAAGACCGTGTTTACTTCTTACAAGAGGTCGAAGACCTTAGATATGAGGTTTATTTCGGTGATGGGGTCTTTGGTAGGGAAAGTGTTGACGGTGAGGTCATAGAATTCAACTACATCCAGACTCAAGGTGCATCTGCTAACAATGCAGGGTCATTTTCGTTTACTGGAACGGTGGTTGATGCTGTTGGTAGAGATATTACCTCAGAAGCAACTATTACAGTGGTTTCTAAGTCTTCTGGTGGTGTTGCTGCTGAGTCCCTAGAGAAAATCAAGTTCAAAGCACCTAGACAGTTCTCTACTCAGAACAGAGCAGTGACATCTAAGGACTACGAGAACATTTTCCGTCAAATTTACAGTGATACTGATGATGTTATCGCATATGGTGGTGAGGAACTAGATCCACCTCAGTATGGTAAGGTCTATTTGGCAGTTAAGACCAAAACAGGTCTAAACATTGATACAAACACAAAGAGAAATCTTGTTAGGTCACTAAAAGATTACACTATTGCATCCATCATCCCAGAAGTTGTTGATGCGAAGGTTCTTGAGGTTGAATTGAGAACTACTGCATACTATGACATCAATACTACTAATCTATCACCTAATGAGATTAAAAATTACGTTGAAACTGCAATCAACGGTTATATCAATGGTGAGTCAGTTAAGAAGTTTGATGGTAAGTTCAAATATTCAAAAATTCAAACAGCAATTGATAATGCTCACCCATCAATCACATCAAACATCACTAAACTAAGAATTCGTAAATGTTTCGCACCTTCAAAGGGTGTTGCTTCATCATATTGCATTGATTTCCACCAACCTATCAATAATGAGTGTCATGGAATTTCTTCTTTGGCAACTTCAGGATTTACAACTGTAGAATATGGAGCAAACACGACAGTTTACCTAGATGAGGATGGAATGGGTAATCTCAGACTCTTCAAACTCGAAGAATCTGAAAAGGTTTATGTCAACAACACAGCAGGCAAAATCAATTATACGACTGGGGTTGTTGACATAAATACCATCACTGTCCTAGACACTTCTATCAGTGATCAAATTAAGATTTCGATAGTTCCTAATTCATATGACATTATCTCCAAATTTGATGTTTACCTAGCAGTAAACGGATCTGAATGTGGTATTGCTCCTGTTATCAACGTTGTTCCTGACATTGCTGGTATCGTTATTGATTCCACAACTACAAACAATGGTGAACCTGCAGACTTTGCAGATGGAGGTGGAACAGGAACTGGTGGAACTAATGAAACTGGTACAGGAACTGGTTCTACTGGTGGAGGCACCACTGGAACAGTTGGTACAGGAACTGGTGGTGGTGGCACCACTGGTGAAATTCCAAATGGTAGTACCGATGACAACCTAGATATTATAGGACCAGCAGACGACACTCCTGAGTGTTTCTAATCAGATAACAGAAATATAAAAAGAGATGCAAAAGAACATTGCCATATCGGATCGTATTGCAGGTCAATTTCCTGCATTCATCAGACAGGATTATCCCACTTTTGTAGAATTTGTTCGTGGCTATTACGAGTCACAGGAACGTAGTGGATACCCTATTGATATTCTGAACAACATCACAAGATACTTTGATGTTGACACATATCGCAATTCTCAGATAACATCTTGTACTAGTCTGACTAAGAATGTACTAAAGGGTGACAAAACCATTGAAGTTGAAACCACTGAGGGTTTCAAAGACAAAGATGGCATGATTCTGATTGATTCGGAAGTCATCACTTATGCATCTAGAACCGAGTCACCTAAAGCAATCTTCACCACTGGCATTTCTGGGGTGGAAGTTGCTAGAAAGCAAATTGAACTAGACTCCCTCTTCTTTGCATTTAATGGAACGCAGAGACTTTTCGATCTTAAGTATCTTGGTGCGCCTACTTTCATCACAGATGTCAATCATGTAGTTGTTGAGATCTTTGGTGAAATCTTAGAACCTGGAACTGACTATGTTATCCTTAACAACAATCAGATTCAGTTTACCAGTGCTCCCAGAACTAGACTGCCTCTAGATGATCAAAATGATACCTCTATCAAGTTTCTGAGAGGTTTTGTCGGTGATCCTATTGTTAAACTGGATCGTCTACAACAAACAGATATTATTGAGACACTTCCTTCAGGAAAGAAAGTATATCGTCTACAAAAAAATGGTGTTAGTTACACACCTCTTCATGAAGAACTGATTTACTTTGTAAACAATGGAACTAGACTGAGACCTTTTATTGACTATGCCGTTGTTGAGAACAATGTCATTGTAAACAATAATATTTCTGTTAATCTAGCAAACAACTTTATTATCTCGATTGAGTTCTCTATGCCTGAGTTTGGACTCGGTGCAGAAGCAATCACAACAATCAGTGATACTGGATTGTTAACAGATATCCCCATCAAGGTTGGTGGTAAGGACTATACTCACTACAATCCCCCAAAAATTACTTTCAAATCTAGTAATGGTAAATTTGCTTCTGCAACTACCTTTGTTTCAGGTTTGACATCAATTACTGTTGTTGATGGTGGATCTGGTTACGATCAAGCTAATCCTCCTACGGTTACTATCGGTGCACCAGAAGATCCTTTTGGTACAACAGCAACAGCAGTAGCAGTGGTCAATTCTGCTGGTTCTGTGACTGGTATTAACATCACTAATTCTGGTTCTGGTTATACTAGGCAACCCAAAATTACTATTGATAGACCTCCTGCGGCAACTGCAACAGCAGGAACCATTACTAATGGTCAATTGACTGATATTGTGGTTACTGATGGTGGTAGAGGATATATTGATCCTCCCAGTGTCTTTATTGCTGATAGTAGACTAGATGCAGCAGGTAATCAGATTGGTGGTTCAGGTGCATCTGCATCCAGTATTCTATTTGCAAATGCTGTTACTGATATTCTGATTTCAAACTTTGGTCAGAACTATGATGCAGCAAATCCACCCACTATCACCATCTCGGCACCAAAAGGTGCAACTGCATCGGCAACGATTGGTCTCGGTCAGGTTACTGGATTTGAGATCTTTGATGCAGGTACAGGTTACACAAAATCTGCATTTAACAACTGCTCACGTGCTTTCTCAGGTCTTTCTGGTCTGGATTCTGTTGGTGACATTAACTTCAAGACATCTCTTGAATCTGACCATAGATCTAAGACAGAAGTCAAGAATCTACAGGTTCTATTCATCAAAAAGTTCCTAGATGAGGTTGTCAAGCAGTTCTTGCCAACACTACCATCATCTTTCTTTGAGAAAGTTGACCCAGCACTACTAATTAAAAATATTAGAGATTTTTACGTCTCAAAAGGTACGGCAAAGAGTATTCAGTTCCTATTCAGGATGCTCTATGGTGAATCTGTCAATATTTCATATCCTAGAGAACAACTTCTAAGTCCATCGGCATCTCAGTGGAAAATTGACACTCTTCTGCGTGTCAGAGTTGTTTCTGGTGATCCAACAAAACTTTCTGGTCAAGTTCTGCAACAGTTTGCAGATACTAGTGATGATAATGTCCAATATGCTTCTGCACTAGTTCAAGAAGTGATTTCACTGCAAATTGCAGATGAAAACATCTTTGAGATCTATATTGACGCAGATTCTCAAGTTGGTGATTTTGTTGTCCCATACAAAACTATTCTTTCCGAAAATATTGGTGCTACCGACAGAATTATCTCTGTTGACTCTACAATTGGTTGGCCAGAGAGAAATGGTTTCTTCTTCATCAATGATAATGAGAGAGTTTCGTATAAAGAGAAAACTTTGTCTCAGTTTATTGACTGTGAGAGATATTATGAGCAACCTGATCTAACAAGAGTTTCACTACAGGCAGGTACACCAGTTTCTGCAAATATTACCATTCAAGCAACTGATATTGATGGTAATCCTGTTGTGATGTCTATTCTTGGTATTGCAGAAGCATCCAGAACTGAAATTACATCATCTAAGTCATATTATCTGCCTGGTGATAAACTTCAAGTTGCAAATCTTGGTACAACCAGTGATAAGACTCTGGTGAAGTCTTGGTTGTACAATGTGAAGAAACTTCTTCGTATTAACTCAATCAGTGTTACTGAAGATAGTGGTGTCTATACAGCAACTGTAACCACAGAAAATGATAATCATGGAATTCTAACTGGTGATAGTATTACCATCTATGGTGCTACACCAGCAATCTATAATGGTGTTTATGAAGTAACAAACATCATTACTACTGGAACTGGTATTGTCAATCAGTTTACTTACACTTTGCCCTCTGCAGTGACAACAGACGCAAACGGAACAATGTTTGTGGCAGTGAACCTAAACAAAGGTAAGTCAACTAATTTGACAGTCAACAATAATGTTAATGACTTTATTGCCAATGTCCAAAATACTTACATCAACAATGACTACTGTTATGTGGCTTCCAGTGGAATTCCCAACTATAACATTGGTCCTTTTGTTGGAACATCCCTAGTTCCTGGTAACCAGAGACATCTGAAGAGATTCCCATTTGTTACCCAACCCACTTCTAGTAAAACTGAGACTATTGCTGGTTCTACAGGTCAATGGGTGAATGGTGTCTCTCTGTATAACTACAAGTCTTCTGAAGGTGTTACCTTCGGTTCATTGACTAAGATCAACGTTGTTACTGCTGGTACTGGATATGATGCACAGAACAAACCAAATCTGATTATCGAAGGTGGTGGTGGCACTGGTGCAGTTGGTGAAGTTGTTGTTAATGGTTCACTATCAGATATTGTCCTCACAAATGGTGGTACTGGATATGTCACAGTTCCCATCGTTTCTATTGCTGGTGGTGGAGGAGAAGGTGCTACTGCAACTGCTGTTATCTCAAACGGTGCAGTTACCAAAATTCTGATTGAAAATGGTGGTACTGGATATACATCTGCACCTCAGATTTCCCTTGTGGGTGGTGGAGGTGGTGGTGCCACTGCAACTGCATCAGTTCGTGGTCCTGTCAAAGAAGTTAAAATTACTAATGGTGGTGTAGGTTATACCACTCAACCCAAAGTTACTCTGAACTCTGGTACTGGTGCTGCTGCTCAACCAGTTGTGATCAATGGTAAAATTGAATCTATTGCACTTCTATCTTCAGGTTCAGGTTATACCTCACCTCCTACAGTGTTTATCTCTGGTGATGGTTTTGGTGCAGAAGCAACTGCACAACTTGGTGCTGCTGGTACTGTTGAAGCAGATAAAGTTATCTCAATCACCCTTTCAAACAAAGGTATTGACTATACTCAGCAAAATACAAGTGTATTCTTGCTGTCTATTGGTGAGGGTGCACAATTTAATGTTGAAATCTTCAAATGGGAGTTCAACAACGGTGAAGTTTGGGAACAACAAAGTATTCCTAATGTTGGACAAGACATTTTCCAGAAGTCAAACTATGCTCGTAGACTAGATGCAGCAAAGGGTTATGTGTTCACTTCTCAGAACTCTCAGTTCGGTGGTGAATATGCACACCTATCAAACCCCATTTTCCTACGTTACAACCTTTCAGATAACCTTGTTAAAACTACTGCAAACAACGTAGACACTTATACTGAGAGTGGGGCAACTAAGACCCACTCACCTATTCTTGGTTGGGCATATGATGGCAACCCCATCTATGGTCCTTACGGTTTTGATGATCCCAATACGATCTCATCTGATGCTGTCAGAATGACAACATCCTACAGACTCAAGACCACTAGAGAGAATGGTCCCGATATCTTCCCCAAGATTACAGTTACTGTTGCAAACTTCGGTGTTGATTTCACTGTCGGTGGTTTTATTAGCAATCAAAGTGCACCTACTAGTGCTGCATTTGGTGGTAGTTTCCCCGTTCTGGAAGTTCTTGCTTGGAACTCTGTTACTGGTGTCCTAGAACTTAAACCATATGGTGATTATACAAATCTACCTGTGGTTGGAAACACTCTGGTTCAGAGTTCACCTGCACAATCAGCTACTGTTACACAGGTTGGTGAACACTATCCCCTAGGTTCATTCATTCAAGACTACGAGTATGTGTTCAACCTGGGCAAACTAGATGAATACAATGGTCGTTTCTGTAAGACACCTGAGTTCCCCAATGGTGTCTATGCATACTTTGTTACCATTGATGCTTCATCAGATGGTAATCCTCTGTTCCCATACATCATCGGTGACAGATATCAGGCAGTTCCCAATGATTGGAACTTCTCAAACAATTCAAACCATGCTTATTTGCCTGGTGATGTCACTCGTTATAGAGATGCATATATCAATACTGACGTTGATGATATTGAAAGAACTCCCAACAAAGAAGCAGCAGAATTGATTCTTGAGAATGGGGATGGAACTTTTGGTCAAGATGGTGAGACCCTTGCACTTGCACCTGAAGATAGTGATGATAATGGTTTCATTGATACCTTAATGGTAATGACTGATGTCACAGCAAACTTCGTGGCAGGTCAACCAATTCAATCCACAGGTCAAAGCATCAAGACTGCACAAGTTGTTTCCTGGGATGCGACTAATAATGAGTTGAGAGTTGAATATTCAGCATCTACTCCTGATGATGAAAAGTTCCTTGTAAATGAGATTCTACTTCAGGTCTCCTCTGGTGCTACTGGTTCTGTTCAGGGTATCACTTCATCTGAATCTGAGACCTTCATCACTCTACTCGAAGAACCTGAACTGGAAGTGTTTGACTACTTCCCATCAGTCTCTGTGGAATCTAGAGTTGATATTGAAGTTGAAACCATCAACAGATTTGAATCTGCACGTGTCACAGGGTTCTCAATCGAAAACCCTGGAACAAACTATGCTGTTAATGACCCTCTGACCTTTGATGACACTGATACTGAAGGTGCTGGTGTTGCTGCAGCAGTTGGATCTATTGCAGGTCTGACTATTTCCAACTATACATTTACTCTAGATGGAAGTGATTTCAAGGCAACTGTCACTACATCTGGTGTTAATGATCTAGAAATTGGTGATAGCGTTATCGTCAATAATCCTGCAGACAATCTGGCAACAACTAAAACATTTGCCACCAAGGTTATTGAAGGTATTCAGTCATTCACAACTACACAGTCTGGTACTGGATATACTTCACGTATTACACCCTCACCTAAGATTACAGTGATTGGTGATGGATTTGATTTTATTGGAACAACTACCCCCACATCTGGTGGTGAGTTGACTTCTATTGACATCACAAACTCAGGTAGAGATTTTGATCCTGCTAGACCTCCAGTTATCAAGGTTGAACATCCTCAGAAAGATGCTGCATCTTCCTATTGGTATGCAAAGTCTTCTGCAACAGAAGATCATATTAAGGTCACAAAACTAATCACCAGTAAGACTAAAGACGTTTATGCTATTGGTGAAGGTGAAAATGTCTTTACTGGTAGAACTTGGACTCGGGTTCAAGATGCTGGATATAATAATACTGTCTGGAAGTTTGGTGGCAGTTCTCTACGTCTAGACCAATCTTCAAATACAAGTTATCTGTCTACACCTTCAGATAATGACTTTGGTGTGACTACTAATGAGTTTACACTTGAATCATTCATTTATGGTGCTCCTTTTGGAACCACCGATAAAGTCCTGTTTGGTAAGTGGGGTGCAAACACATCTGATCAGTCATATATCGTTTATGTTGACAGCACTGGCAAACTTGCTGCAAAGATCAAGACTCAAAGAGCAGCAGTCAATACACAGACATTTGCTAATGCATCGGTGTCTGCTGCTGATCAGAAGTTTGGTTCAAACTCAATCAAAGTTGCGAATAGTTCCACTGCAATCATTGAGACTGCTGCAAGCAATGCATATGCATTTGGAACTGGTGATTTTACTGCAGAAGCATTCTTCAAGTTTGCAGATCTCTCTGCAGTAAACACCCTGTTTGATTTTAGAACTGGTGGATTGGATGAACTGCCTACACTAGCAGTCAACACATCTGGTCAACTAGTCTATTCACGTGCTGGTTCTGATCTGGATACTTCCACTGGTGTTGCAATTACTACTGGTCAGTGGTATCACATTGCTCTAGTTAGAAATAGTGGCACGATCAAGACTTACGTTGATGGTGTTGAGTACAACTCTCACACTGACGGAACAGACTTTGGTAGCAGTGCAATCTTCCACTTCGGTACTAACTTCGATGATGTCAACCCCGTTAGAGATGGATACATCGATGAAATTCGTGTTTCTTATGGTGCAAGATATACTGCTGCATTTACTGCTCCCTCTGCAGCATTTGTGCCTGATCTAGACACTCTATCCCTATATCATTGTGAAAATACTGCTGGTTCCTCTTCAGTCACTGATGATAACATGACTACGATTGAGTTGAACACAGGAAGTAATACTGTGTCCGATTCAACCTGGCATCACGTTGCACTTAGAAGAAATGGTAATGAGATCAAACTATTCCTTGATGGTGCTGATTCTGGTGCTTCTTCTGTTGTCAACTTTGTGTATGCAGGATCTGCTGCAGCACCAATCCTAACCACAACAACCGATTTCACGATTGGTCATACTGCTGACACCTCTTTTGCTAAGGCAACCGATCTATATCTAGATGGATTTAGATTCTCTCTTGTCTCTAGATACGATGCAGCATCGTTTACTGCACCTACAACAACATTTATCCCAGATTCGTTCACTGGAAGTCTACTGAACTTCAATGGTGAGGTTGGTGATACCACCATTGAAGATAGAGGAAAGGTAGAATATTATGCAGTGGTAATGAAATATCTGCCCACTGGTGCACTAAGATGGAAGCAATTTATCAAGGCAACTCCTGCTAATAGTGGTTTTAACACGAAACTCAATCTCAAAGCACTAGAACTCTCTGCAGATGAATCTTTCTTGATTGTTGCAGGTGAAACAAATACTGCTAACACAGGAACTGAAAATCCTGATATCTATGTCCATAGAATTGATCCTACTGATGGAACAGTTGGTACTTCTGGTTGGCAGGTGAATATTGCTGGTTCTGGTGGATCTGGAACCAATGAAGAGTATGTCGAAGACATTTCAATTGGTCCTGACAATAAGATCTATATTGTCGGTAGAACAACAACAAATACAGTTTCTACGTTTGACAACTTTGTTGTTGTCATGAGTGACAGTGGTCAAGTTCTAAATTCCAGAAAAGTCAACACCAATACTGCTAATGATTACTACTATGGTGTTCATGCAACATCCACAAATGGTGAAATTGTCCTAGTTGGTAAGAGTGAAAGCAATAATGCTGAGGCACTGAACTTTGCCAAACTACAACTGGATATTGACAACTATCCTAATATTGTTGCTAACAAACAGCATTTGAAAGCAGTTGGTACAGAAGCATTTGGAAAAATCAAGTCAGACATTGACGAAGATGGGAACATGTATGTTCTTGCAGAGATTCTAACTGGATCAAATGCTGAACAAATCCAACTACTCAAAGTTGCCAATGGTGATCAATCATATAATTTTGGTGACATCTATTGGCAGAAGTATCTGAATGCAACAACCAATACGGTTGTATCGATTTCTAACATCAGTTTTGATGTGTTTAGAGAAATTCATATTGCATTTAACCACATCAATACTCAGACAGGTTTGTCTGAAGCATACATTCAAAAATATAATATCTTCGGTACACAAGTTGAGTCTACAAAACTTGGTTTCCAGTCACAGGAAGATGTTAACTACGACTCTGCAATCATTCTTGGTTGCACATCTGACGTTTCTGGTGACACACTGATCTCTGGATGTGTTGTTAGATCCAAAGAGATTGGAACAAACCATGTCACTCCCTTTGATACCAACTCATATCGTCTCTCTCAAGAATCTCTACTGATCTTCAAGTTCAGAAAAGATCATGACTTTAGAGTTGAACCTGATAACACTGCAGTTTCTAAGAAATATCCTAGAACTGCAGAAGCAACTGCATCGGATCACCCCACCTGGAATGGTACTACAGTTGTTGCTGCTGGTGCATTTGCAGTCTATCTCGGCAACATCTACAGAACAGTTGCAGGTGGTACAACTGGTTCTACCCCTCCAACTCACCTAACTGGTGATGCATCTGATGGTGGTGTTACTTGGACATTCTATTCTAAGAAAGGTGAACTGATCTTCGGTAGCAAGATCTATGTTACCGATGATCAATCCAATACAATTTCTGGTTATGTAACTTCTTGGGATGTTACTTCACAAGAATTGGTTGTGAACAATCTCTCACAAGCTCTTCCTGGTAATCCTGATTTCTTATATCAGATTGATGAAGATAATCCCACCGTTTTCAATGCAGCATTTAATCTGAATACCTTCATCAACTTTGCAACAGAAAATAATTACAATGCTGAGTACACTCTAACTGTAAATGCTGGTAATGATTTCACAACTCTAGCAAATACAACTAGAAACATCTCTAATATTTCTGCTGGTGCTGCTGGTATTCAACAGTTTGATATTTCTGATGCTGCTGCGACAGGATTGACTCTCGCAAACAACTACATCAGTAATCCAAGAATCACCAACTACTCAACTAGAATTGCAACTGTTCCTAATGAAGATGGGCAGGAACTTAAGGTTACTGCAAATGTAAGAGAGAAGTATTACATTGAGCAAGCAAATGTTGTTAGAACTCAGAGAGTTATTCAACTGAATCTCGATGGTAATGTCAAGTATACTGTTGGTGCAAGACTGACTCAGGCAAATACTAGTGCTACTGGTTTGGTTGCAGGTGTTACTGCAAATAGAGTCTTGCTCTATGATGTCGGAACTTCTGCTTGGCAAAGTGGATCTGGAAATACCATCTCATCTAGTGTTGCTGGTGATACTCCTTCTAGATATCCTGCTTCATTCAGTGAGACTAAGTATGTGTTCGTCAGAACTGCACTTTCACACTATTTGACTGCTGGACAAATTATCAACGTCGAAGGATTCAACGAGTCTACTTGGACTGGTAACTTTAATGTTTACTCAACTCCTGGAATCAGAGATTTCTTATATGAAGCAGAAGATGCTGCAGTTGTCCTGAATAGTGGCACAGTTCCTAGTATCACTAACAACTTCTCCTTCGGTGGTAATATTAACAATGTCTATGCATACAGCAAGGCACCTGTCCTCAATCTAATTAGAGGTCAGAGATATCAGTTTGATACTTCACACCCATCAAACCTACCTTATTATCTCAACTTCTCTAGAGATAACCTGAACAAGATTGAATTTGACTTCAGAAATATTCCTCTGAGAAGCACTAGTACAACTACTACTGTTGGTACATCTGTTACTATCGAGTTGACAGATGATATTGAGCAGATTATCTACTACTATGCACAAGATTATAGTGGTGATAATTCACTAGTTGAACCATCTTCGTTTGTCAATATCATTGACAACCCCTACAGTGGAACTTTCACGGTTACATCAAAACCAACTACTTCATCATACACTGTCAATCTATCTGCAGAACCTGATTCAGAAACTGCAGCAAATATTTCTACAACAACTTATTCGACCACATCTAAGAATGTTACTGGTCCTATTTCTACGATCAAACTAATTAACTCTGGTGGTTTCTATAGAAAACTACCTGAAGTGACTGGTGTTGTGACTGAAAGAAACATCACCAAGATTATCATCAATCAACCTGGACAAAATTATGTCGATGGTACATATTCTAATCTAGACATTGTTGGTGATGGTACTGGTGCAAAAGCACAAATCAAGATCATTAGTGGTGAGTTGACAGAGGCAACAGTAACTGATCCTGGTATCAATTATACTCAAGGTACACTTTCAATCAATACCATCCCAGGTATCATTTCTCAGGGTGGTGCTGGTGCAGAAGTCACAGTGTTCATTCCTCCTACTGGAAACGGTGCTACCGTCTTCCCAATTGGTAACGAGATTGGTAAGATTAAGACCATTAAGAACTCCAACTTTGGTTTTGACTATCCTCATGACTTTACTTTGCGTCCTGAGATTACTTTCCCTGTCAACCTGCAGTTGAGAGATGCATCTGCATTGAATGATATTAAGATCACTAATCCTGGTTCTGGTTACACCACTGTTCCTGAAGTTATCATCTCAGGTGGTGGTGGATCGGGTGCTACTGCGATTGCAACTGTTAGAAACAACCGACTAGATGGTATTGAAGTTACTAATCCTGGTCAGGGTTACTCTTCACCACCAACCGTTTCTATTGCATCCGTCTTTGCATATCAGGTCAACCTAGATGACCAGTTGATGCAGTTCTCCTTCCCTCACGGTATTAACACTGGTGACATTGTGAGACTGCAAGGTGAGGCACTAGAAGGTGTTGCACACGTTCTACCTTCACCATCCAGTGCTGGTCTGGTTTCTCTTGACTCTGCAACTAATTACTTTGCTGTTGCTGGTACTTCAAACAACCTAGACGATGATCAACTTCGTATTGCACTGACTCTACAAGATGCACAAACTGGTGCATTTATCACCTTTGCAAACACTGGTGAAGGTAAACAGCAGGTCACTACCGAAGCATTTGCTGGTGCTGCTGAAGCAATTGTGGATGTTGTTTCATTCTTGCCTGGTGAATATGTCTATCAGGGTGATGATCCTGCAAATACAAATGCTTCTGGTTATGTTGCTGAGATTGATGGTTGGCAGAAGGGTCCTCGTATTCTGAGACTCACAACTCCAACTGGAACGTTTGCTGTTAATCAACCAGTTACTGGTATTGTTTCTAAGTCCAATGGTACAATCGATAGTATTAACCAGTCCTCTGGTATTCTAAGTATCGCATCTGAGACTCAAACTGCAGGTGAGTTTGCTGATAACGTTGGTCTGTTGAATGATTCTTCTCAGAGAATTCAAGACTCCTTCTTCTATCAAAACTTCTCTTATGTGATTAAGTCTGAAGTTGAGATCAATGAGTGGAGAGACACCATTAAGAACTCTGTCCATCCTGGTGGTTTCCGAGTATTTGGTGAACTAACTCTACGTGAACCCAATGATGTTATTGTTGGTTCCAGATTTACCACTTCAGTTGAAAGAAAGGTTGAGATTAGTGACTTTGTTTCCACTAGTGTCATTCCATTCTTCACCAACGTCGAACCTGTTTACGAAGCACTAGCAAACTCCAGTGTCCTGTTCAGAGATAAGGACCTGACTTCATCTGAGGTTATCTTGACTTCTGTTGCTAAGAAGATCGTTGACTTCTCTGATGAGTTTGATGGTGAGAAGAGATCCTTCACACTGAAGACTGGTGACCCAGAGAATGCAGGTGATACTCTGAATATCACACCTCCTGCAGACTCTCTGCTAATTACAATCAATGGTATTGCACAGGCACCTGCAACTGGTACAACCTCTACAGCACCTCCTAACTCGTTTGAGGTGTCTGGTTCCACTATTACCTTTGCAGAACCCCCTGCACCTCCCACCAAACTGCAGTATAGAGAGGTTACATTTGACTCTGAATCAAGAGTCATCATCTATCCCACAGCAAATCTCCAGTGGACTGCAGGCACAAACTACAACATTGGTGACTACGTTTACAATGGAACGTATTCATACCGTGTGACAGCATCTGGTACAGCATCTGGTAATGTTGATGGTTCTACCTTCACACCAACTGCTGCTGAGTATGAGCCAATCAGTGGCATCATGACCACTACTATCGGTGCTCATAGTCTCCGTCCTGGTGATAAGGTCAGACTGCTAGACAACTCTTTCACATTCAGATGTGCACAAGATAATTACGCAACCACTCACACATATCCTCGTCCTGGTTCTGACCCATTTGCAGGTCAACCCATCACGATTCTACAGGTTACTGCAACTACGATTACCCTAAACGTTGGTAATGCTGGTACTGGCACATCTACTCACCAGTTTGTTTCTGCACTACCCAACTCTGTAATTGAAGTCACCAATGGTGCACCAACTCATATCACTGATGAATTGGTTAGACCTGGACTGGCAACTGATCCTGTGTACAAGTATATCGGTACATTCGGAACCACTCTAGAGGTTGGTGATGAAATGATCGGTACTACCAGTGGTGCAACAGGTATCATTCAAGGTATCACATCACCATATGGTGCACAAGACCAACTAACACTATCTCAAGTTGATGGTAAGTTTGTTGCTGGTGAAAAACTGAGAATCGTCGATAAGTTCTCAGTTGTTGCAATGAGATTTGGTGATGCTGCTAACTTGCTTGAAGCAAACAAGGAATTTATTGCAGCAGAAGCAGTTGCAAGAATGAAGGCAAACTTCCCTGACTTCCAAGTCCCTGGTGGTGATGTCAACTGTACTGATGATATTGTGGATGTGACTGAAGCAGTTGCATTCAACCTTCAGTATGGTGGCAATAGCAGAGTTTATGATGCAACTGAGGTTTATGTTGGTGCATCTTCTCTGAATTACATTGAGACTGAGAAAGTGCAATCAGCATATGCATATGACCAAGCAAAACAAATTGCTCTTCAAGTGGTTGTGAATGCTGCTGTTCAAGTCAGTGGTGATCATGGTTTGACACAGTTCACTGATAACACCATTACTCCTGATCCCCTCACTAACTGTGCTAACGTCAGATCTGCAGTTGATACTCTATTCGAGATTCTAATCACAACTCTTGAGGCAACTAACCCCAGAACATACTTCGATGGTCTGAAGAGAACTATTCCTCAGTCACCTGCAGTCGAATTTGCAATCGTTGAGGAATTCAATGCTCGTATTGAGATTGAAGGTATCGTTAATCAAGGTGTTCCCAATCCATATCCTGCATGGTTGGTCGGTGATACCGTTCAGGGTATTACCTCTGGACAGACTGCTCGTGTTGTTGGAATCATTTCACAGACAACTAACAGTGCAGGTAGCACGATTGCTCAAACTCTAGAGATTGTTTACACCAACACAGTTACTAATGATGGATTTATCAACCGTGAGTTTGACTCCAACGGTGCAGTTTCCATTCAACCTGAGCAAGTTTACAACCCTGCAACTGCACTCCCAACTAATATCCCTGTTGGTGGAACTTCCCTGTATGGAAATATTATTATTCAGCAGAAGGCACTAGTTCAGACAGGTGTCACTCCTGGTGCTCTAGACAGTCAAGGTGACTATATTATCGGTGAAAAAGTTCTCACACAATCTGGTGATGAGGCATTTATCAACACCGATAAGCAATATGATCTGACACTGCAATTTGAATATGATCGCAGAAATCCTGCAGGTAATCGTGCACCTCTATACATCGGTAAGGGTGCAACCTGTGTTCAGGACATCTATGAAAGAGAGTTCAACTTTGCATCCAAACTATTTGATAATGCATATACACCCAGTGGTCTAAATGCTGCTAAGGGTATTATCACTGAAGATTATACAATCTCCTCAACAGCAAGACTGGTCAATATCAAAGATCAATTTAAGTTCAATCTTCTGACTAGAACTGGTCAGATGGATATTTCAGTTGATCCTAATGTGGCATGGGGATCACGTTGGCAAGTAATTACTAGCCAGGCACAGGGTCCATTCACATCATATGCTCTTGCTGAAGGTGATGTTATTGCATCTGCTGATAATGCATGGCAATTCCTCATCGATGAGATGCAAGTTCTTGACAGTGAAGTGAACAACAGAGCACTGATTAAGTACAAACTTCTTCGTGGTCCTAAGTCAGTTGATACTGCTGGTGGTAGTGGTGATGATGCATATAGTCTGAACTTTGCAGAACTTCCTGTTACATGGAAGATGATCAGAGAAGCAAAGACTGATCATGCAATCTGGTCTTCTGGTGAAGTCATTTATCGTGGCATGATTCGTAAGTATGGAGCAGATCTTTATGAGGCAGTCTCATTTACATCTGCAACTGTTCCTACAACTGGAAATCCTTATGGTGTGACTGGTAATTCTTTCCAGATCACTGTTGTCAGCAACGTGATTGTTTCTGCTAATGACGGTAATGTGAACTGGGTTCCCTGGAATCCTGTTGGAAACCTACAGTTCACACTCAACGATCATGCAGAAGATGAATATCGTATGAATGTCATCGAGCAGGATCTGACTAGAATCACCGTCTCTACACCTGTCTTCACCGAACCCGAGATTCCTCTCAACCTAGCATTCCAAGAAGCATATACACTTCTAATTAACTACTCTGGTCAACAGACAACTGCGAAAGTTGTTTTCTGGGATCCTGGTAGAAGGGAGTTGATTGTTAAGAATATCGGTAACGAGTCACTTCTTGGTACAAATGCAGTTATTTCTCAGAATCTACCTTATGGTACAAACCAGACTGCTGTCATTCAGGCAAATCTACAGTCTGCAGAAGTCAGAACAGATCTGAACGACTCTCAGGTTACTCCCTTCTTTGCACGTAGACCTCAGAACAAGTCTGATCAATATGTCTTGATTCAGAAGCAAGTTTCTGGTGCTGGGTCTGGTGATGAAGGTCTACTGAAAGTTGGTGTTGATGATATCGGCACAACACTAACAGGTCAGAGTGGTGGTACAAGTGGCAACATCAAGAATGTTTCTGTTGCTGTTGACAAACTAACCAGTCAGAATCTAGATGATATCTTCCTGTCTGAAGTTCTTTCTACTCAAACAGATCCTATCACAGGTACAACCACATTCTTGCCTAACATCCCATCGTTCTACGGTGTGGTCTTTGAAAGAATCTCCGTTCCTGGTCAGGGCAACACAATTGTCGATGATCTGTCCAAGTCAGTTCTTAGATATTCACTGAACAGTGTTCCTACTTTCCAGCAGTATTTCACAATCACGAATGATACTCTGACATATAAGAACGAAGATGTTATCTCAGTCTTCCACTTCAATGGTGCTGATCAACAGACATTCACCTTTGATACTTCACACGATCCTGTTCGTACAGTCACTCTGAATGGTAATGCAAAACTACTGACTGCTCTCAAGAAGTTTGGTACGAGTGCACTCTATCTGGATGGCACTGGTGACTATATGAGTGTTGCAACAACAACCTCATATGGATTTGGTTCGGATGACTTCAGTATTGACTTCTGGATCTATGCTCAGAGCATTGCTGCTGGAGTCAAGACAATGATTGACTTTAGAACTGCAGAACCTGAGACTAGACCTGTTCTAATCCTTGATGGTGCCACCATCAAATACTATGTGAATGGTGCTGATGTTATCACAGCAACCAATCCAATTCAGTCAGCACAGTGGTATCACATTGCACTAGTCAAGAATGGTGTTGAGACCAAACTGTATGTCAATGGTGCTCAAGAAGGTTCTACTTACACCGATAACAACAACTACGGTACAACCAACCCACTTTATGTCGGTGCAAACTTCAGTGGTGCTAATGCATTTACTGGATACTTTGATGAACTGATGATCTCCAACTATGCCAAGTATGTTGGTGCATTTACACCTGCAACTGCTGAGCACACAGATCTAGTGTCTGATACCAATGATCTGAAGTTGGACACACTGAATATGCTCAACATCAATGCTGTTGCTGAGTTCGATCAGTCTGAAATCTATACCATGGATAGACTGACATATCCTTCAACATATAGTCCTCCTGCAGGTATTACTGCTGGTGCAGTTCTGAAGAATGCAATCTCTGGTGGTACAAGTGGCACCATCATGAGAGTTGATCAGCAGAACAGAAGAATCTATCTGAAGAACGTCTCTGGTGGATCTGGATTCACTGCTGGTGACAGTATCTACAACGCATCTAACGTTGTTGAGTTTACTCTAGAGGCATATGTTGATAGAGACTTCAACGCATCACAGATTGCGAACAAGAGAAAACTGACCATGCTTGCTGGTGGTTCTGGTGCTTCAGCAACATTCAACTTTGATCCTGTCACTGGTGCTCTGTCAATCAATACTCTGGTTGGTGGTCAGAACTATGCTTCTCCTCCACAAGTGACCATTGATGCTCCCCCTCCTGGTGGTACGCAGGCACTTGCTACTGCAACTGTGGTCAATGGTGCTGTGACTGCTATCAACTTGCTTGATCCTGGTGCTGGTTATACCTCAGCACCAAATGTGACCATCCTTGGTGGTCCTGGTGTGGGTACATTCAACGTTGGTGATGAAGTTACTGGTCTCACCTCTGGTGTTATTGCTGACGTGATCTCCTGGGATGCTGATGCAAGAGAACTGGAAGTCATCGTCGTTGGTCCTGAAGATTTCACAACTAATGAGTTCATTCAAGGTCCTGCACAGACACTACCCGCAGTTACTGCATACTTTAACCTAAGCACTACAGAACTCCTAGAGACAACTCTGATTGCTAAGGACATCCCAACCTTCGATGCTGGTGATATTGTCTTTGGTACAGTTACCACAACCGATGGTGAAGTTCAGAGTTATCAGCAGAATACTGCAAATATCATTTCTTCTAACGTCAAGGTTACCTATAACAACGTTACACCTACAGGAAATGTGTTTACAGTCAACACTGTTATTCAGGTGATTGAGAACGGCAATGTGATCGGTCAAGGCACTGTTCAGTCGTTCGATGCTGATCAAGGATTCTTCCTGATGAATAACATCACTGGTTACTTTAAGGTTGGTGATCAGATTGATGCTCAGGTAGTCCCTCTTGGTGGTGGTGGAGCAGTCGCAGTTACTGCAGACATCACTGCAGTTGAGAACTTCCTAGATCTAAACCAAGTCAATGGCACTGGTATTGCTGAGAAGTATGAGGTCTATGACAATGCTTCTAACTGGTCTTCTAAGGTGAAGATTCTAAAACGTAAGAGTGCAACCATTGAAGAAGTTGCTAGTTCAACTAAAATGGTTATTGACACCGAGTCAATTACTGGTGAGACTGAGTTTGCATCAGGTGATACTATCACCTCTGTGTACACGCAGGATGATGTCAAGACCTTTAACGGAAGTATTTTAGGTGCTTCTGTGTCTGGTATTGGTGGCATCTCAACAGTCTATAATCACATGTTTGTTCCCAATCATGGTTTCTCGGTTGGTGATAAGGTCACATATACATCTTCGTTCAGTTCTGAAGTTCTGATTCTGAACAACACTACTACTGCAACTTTCCTCGCAGGTCAGAACATCTTCTCTGACTTTGGTGGTGTTGCAACTGTGGTCAACGTTGATAGCAGTGGTCGTGTTCTGTTCATCAGAGATCGTCAAGGACCCTTCACTCCTGGTTTGACAGTGACTCAGGGTTCTAACTCAGAAACGATCAATACCTTTGTTTCATCACCTGCAGTTGGTGGTTTGGTCGAAGAGCAAGAATACTATGTGATTCCTGGTTCTTTGAATACAGGTATTGCTGATCAGAATAACTATCTGTCACTGGCAACTACATTGACCAACGCACAGACTGGTGTTCGTGTCAGTATCACTGGTACTGGTTACGGTGCTGTTCACTATCTCACAAAGACCAACACTATCGTTGCTGATGGTTCTGTAACAAACTTCGTGAAAGGTTTCGATGGTATCAAGACTGTCTTCCCAATCACTGCTGCTGATGGTCAGAGCTATGCACCACCTGCAGAGGGACATGTTCTAGTCTTCCTGAATGGTGTCCTACAGTCTCCTGGTGAAGCATTCACCGTCTTCGGTACAAATATCACCTTCACTGAACCACCTACAGTCGATTCCCAGTTCTTCGCATACTACATCGGTCGTCTGAGAAAACTGGATGATATTGGTACTGAGTTTGACTCACTAAGATCCTCGTTCAACCTGCTGCTGAACGGCAACCCCTACTCACTGTCACTCTCTGACGGTGTTCAGAACCAAGTTGTTAAGGCAGAGAACAACCTGATCATCACCTTGAATGGTATTCTGCAGGAACCTGGAATTGCATTCAATCTGTTGGGTTCACGTATTGACTTTGCTGAGGCACCTAGAACTGATTCTAAGTTCCTTGCATTCTCCTTCGTGGGTTCAGACGCAGACGTGGAAGCATCTGAGATTATTCCTCCTATTGAAGTGGGTGACGAACTCAGAATTCAGGGTGAGATTGAGAACAGAGAAGTTGCTGTGGTCGGTTCTTCTAACGAACTAACTACCTTCGATTATCAAGGTACGATTGAGGGTGTCGGTGCACAACTGACTCCAATCCTGACCTCTGGTTACATCGAGTCGATCAGAGTCACGAACGGTGGTACGGGTTACACCTCCAACCCCAACGTGGCAATCCTATCTAACACTGGTACGGGTGCTCAGGCAGTGTCTCTGGTTGGCATCAACCAAATTCAGGTCACTAACAACGGTACTGGATATCAAGTTCCTGGTATTTCCTTGACTGGTGGATCTCAAGTTACTGCTACACGCAGTGCAGTTTTGGTCCCCGTCTTTGATAAGAGGGGTGGCATTTCTTCAGTTCAGGTTACTGATACTGGTGCTGGATATGATCCCGCAAATCCCCCTCAAATCAATATCATCAATGCAGGTACAGCAATCAAGGAACCAAATCTCGAACCTCAGTTCCAAGATGGTCGTCTGGTTTCAGTGAGAGTGTTTGAATCTGGTGCAGGTTTCAACCACGCACGTGTAGATGTCATCGGTGACTACAACCCCAACACTGCTACAGGTTCAGGTGGCACCATTGCATCTACAGGATTCGATCCTACCACAATCTTCCAGATGACTGGTAGCAATGCAGAAGCATTCATGACATCTTCCGTGATGTATGTCTTCTCTGATGGTCTACCTGCACCCGCAACTGCAGGAACATTCCCCAATCCTCAGAATCCAAATACTATCTCTGCACAGAACATTACTCATGAGTTTGTTTGGAGAGGTGGTACTGGACAACGTGGTAATACAGGGTCTGACAGAACTGTTCCTCTGGGCATCATTGGTATGATGGCAAATGGTGTTGCATTGTTCAACCCCTCTGCTGGTAATGGTGGTAATCCTCCTGCAGGATTCAATCGCAATGCAGGTAACCATGAGAATAACCAGTTTGGTGAAGACGCATGTGGTGGACATCCTGAGCAGAACGGTCTGTATCACTACCACTCTGCTGAGTTCTTAGGCAACTGCTGGAACTCTGCTCTAGTGACCAACCCTTACTACAACACCACTGACTTCAATGGTGATAAGGCACGTCACGCAAATGGTCACTCCAAGATTCTTGGTGTTTCCTTCGACGGTTTCCCAATCTATGGTCCTTATGGTTATACAGTTGCAAATGATGCAACTAGCACAATCAAGAGAATTGAGTCTTCTTATAGACTGAGACCTAACGGATACAATCCCAATCGTCCCCTACCTTCACTAGAACCCATGGGTTCATTCATTCAAGACTTTGAATACGTGCAGGCACTGGGTGATTTGGATGAGCACAATGGTAGATTCTGTGTCACACCTGACTATCCCAATGGAACCTACGCATACTTCATGACTCTAGATGAGAGTCTAGATCCTGCATATCCTTATGCAATCGGTAACACATACTACGCACAACCTGTGAAGTATGGTTCACCTCTAGACCTCGACCAGACTATCGACCAGTTTGATATTCTGGCACCATTTGGTGCTATTGCAGAACCAGTCGTGGGTGTCCTACCTGCAGATCTGGGTCAGATCACAGGCATCAAGATGAGATCTTTCGGTGAAAATTACTTCAACAACACTACCACGCATATCAGAATCCGTGGTGAAGGTGGAAATGGTGCAGTCGGTATTCCTACCAGAGGTATCGTGGTTGGTATCAGACTCACGGTCAACTCTAGTACAGGCAAGGTGAACGAGGGTGTTGGTTACAGATCAACCTCTACAGAACCTACCGTCGTCACCCTCACAGGTGGTGGAGGTACTGGTGCAACTGCTGCAGCACAGGTGGAGACCTTTGGTAAGATCACAAATGTTGCAATCCCCAACGGTGGTCAGTTCTATGTTACACCACCCAACCTCAGAGTTATCTCTGGTTCGGGTGTTGGTGCTATCCTGAAACCTGTCATCTCTGCAGGTGCCATCGTTGATGTTGAAATTATTGATCCTGGTAAGGGTTATCAGACAGTTCCAACTATCGCATTTACGAGACCTGCTGCTCTAATTCGTAAGAACAGAAATCGTTCCGCATTTGGTTCTTCTGCAAATAGACTTACGAATATCGCACGTGATGTCAATGCAACTGACACCACTGTTCATGTGACTTCCACCTCTGGATTTGCTCAGGCAGGTGAGTTCTACATCAACAAAGAGAAGATCTCCTACAGTGCAAAAACTGCTACAACATTCTTCGGTCTGCAAAGAGGTATCAACTTCAGATATGACCAAAGAGTTGTCGTAGACCCCTCTCAGACCTACAACTTCCAAGTCAACGACATCATAAATAGATCTGGTTCCACAGCAGCATCAAAGGTTTCACGTGTCTATGACTGGAGACCTGCAACACGTGAACTCTTGGTTATCTTTGAAGTTGATGAACTTGCTGAAATCGACGCAGGTCGTCCTTTGGAACCCACAGCAACCGTCAGGTTTAACGGTGGTGTCCAGACAGGATGTCAACAGTTCAACAATGCTGGTGGTTGTATTCTTTCATATCCCGCGCAGGGTCCTGGAACTTCACACACGCAAGATCCAGATAACAATCCTGTCAACAATACAGGAACTCTATATGAAAATCAGATCTCTCTCGACGGGGGCAGACCTGACACACTCTATGGTCTTGAGGCACAAACCGCAGGTATTAACACCACTCTACTGACCGTCAATGAAGTCATTACCGACTCTGAAGGTAGACAATCAATCGTTACAGAGGCAGGTGGTTTGAGTGAGGGTGTTCCTCACGAAGCAGAGGCTGAACTGGTCCTCAGTCAAGCATCTTCAGTAGCAACATTCACTGCAGGGCAAGCAATCAATGATGGCACCGCATATGGTACGGTCAAATCTTGGAATTCTACAACTAGAACTCTCACGGTTGAAAATATCACAACGGGAGTATTCGCAGAAGGAACCACCATCTCGGGTACTACATATACTATAGATAGTGTGAATTACACAACGTTCCTAATCACCACGACAAGTATTTAAGATGTCCGCAATCCTTACAGATCAATTTAGGATCTTCTCAGCCAAACAGTTTATTAAGTCACTCAATGCTCCTGATCAGACGCAGAGTGACGCACAAGCTGGAGACAAGAGAACTCGACTGTATGCTTTCATCGGTCGTCCTCAACCCTGGTCGAATGAAAATACTCCTCCTGATCCTGTGGACTCCTTTAACGAGTTCTCAGATGCATTCGATGACATGATTGCACTGAAAAGGATTCTGGCATCTGATGTGGTGCAAGTTGTCCGTCGTATTGACTGGTCACCACCAGAAGAAACCACTGGTGGTATCGGTTTTACCTATGACATGTACAAGAATGATTACTCTGCATCAAAGACTGCATCGTCAGGTGCTACTCGTCTTTACGATGCAGACTTCTACGTTGTGAACTCATCGTTCAACGTTTACAAGTGTATCTACAATGGATCGTCCCCTTCTGATCCTAACGGCCGTCCTAGCACTGTTGAACCTACTGGTACTTCTACTTCTATTATTACCACTTCAGATGGTTACAGGTGGAAGTATCTCTATACGATCCCAGTTAATGACGTTCTGAAGTTCTTCTCTAACGACTACATGCCCGTTCTTTCGGATCCTGTGGTCTCTTCTGCTGCAATCAATGGTGCTATTGATACCGTTTTGATCTCATCTGCTGGATCAGGTTATAACAACGGTACATATGATAATGTGCCCATTCGTGGTGACGGTGTTGGTGGTCGTGTTTCTATCGTTATTGACGGTGGTAAGATCTTCTCCGTTACTGTGACCTCTGGTGGTTCTGGTTATTCATTCGGTCAAGTTGTGATCGATGAAATCACTGGTGTTGGTAATGGACAGGGTGGCACCCTTGAGGTGATTATTCCCCCTCGTGGTGGTCATGGTGATGATCCTGTATTTGAACTTGGTGCATATCGTGTGATGGTCAACGCACGTTTCACTTATGCAGAGGGTTCAGGTGACTTCCCAACTGATAACGACTTCCGTCGTGTTGGTCTAGTTGCAAACCCACTTAAGTTTGGTACTACAGACCTTGCTGCTGATCTAACACTGTCCGCAGTGAAAGCAGTTGCAATGCCTGTTGACTTCTCGCAAAACTTCAATCCCGACGAGATCATTACACAAACTCGTACTGTTGGTGGTACTACTGTTACTGCTCGTGGTCGTGTGATCTCTTGGGACTCCACAACTAAAGTTCTGAAGTATTATCAGAACGAAGTTGATGGTATCTACCCTGAAATTACTGGTGTTCAAAACGAGTTTCAGGGTGCGTTCTCAATCACAGGTGCAGGTTCTACCGTGACAGGTACACCTGATACAGCATTCCCTGCTGTGGCAAACTCTTCTAAGAGAACAATCAACAACACTGAATACGAACTCGGCATCAAGTTTAACTCTGGTTATGCTACACCCGAGATCGCAAAAAACAGTGGTGACCTAATCTATATAGATAATAGAAGAGCAATCGCAAGGTCAAACGACCAGATTGAAGACGTTAAAATTGTCATCGAATTCTAATAATTAAAAGAGATGCCACAGAATACAGATCTCAATATTTCCCCCTATTACGACGACTACGATGTAAATAGGGAGTATTACAAGGTGCTATTCCGACCTGGATTCCCAGTCCAGGCTCGTGAATTGACGACGATGCAATCGATGATGCAACATCAGGTTGAATCGTTCGGTCAGCATGTTTTTAAGGAGGGATCTGTAGTCATCCCTGGAGAACTTAATGTCAATCCAGATGCAAACTCTATTGTCATTCAGTCTTCATTCTTAGGTACGAGTGTTGAACTCTATAGAGACAAACTGAAAGATCTGACACTGACTGGTGTCACATCTGGTGTTGAGGCACGTGTAACATTCTCTATTGATGCAACAACGTCAGAGAAAGGATTCATCACTCTATATGTGAGATACACTGGATCTGGTGGAACTAATAATGATACTGCTACATTCATTGATAATGAGCAGGTTTTTGCAGACAAAGATATCATTTTCGGTGATCAGATCATTGAGGCAGGAACTCCCTGTGCACAGTTGGTTCCCTCTGCTGCTATTCAGCAGGGTTCACTAGCAAACATCAAGCAAGGTGTGTACTTTGTTCGTGGTTTCTTTGTAGATGTTTTTGAACAAACAATCATTCTTGATCAATATACAATCAATCCTTCATATCGTATCGGTCTGGAGATTATTGAGTCTATCATCACGTCAGAAGATGACTCAACTCTAAATGATAATGCAATTGGTTCTTCTAACTATTCTGCTCCTGGTGGTCATCGTTTCAGGATCACAGCAAAATTAGTTAAGAAGACTCTAACTGACGATTCTGATAAGAACTTCATTGAAATTTCTAGATTTATCAATGGTGTCAGAGCAGAAGTTGGCAATAGAACTCAATATAGTGAACTAGAAGATAACCTAGCACGTCGTTTCTACGACATTACTGGTGACTATATTAAGAAAGACTTTGATATCACATTCATCGAATCGTTGAATGATGGTGAAAACAATGGTGCATATACTGTCGATCAAATCACGGCTGATTTAGGTATTACACCTAACGAAAATTATCTAGCACTGGACATTTCTCCTGGTAAATGTTATGTCCGTGGATATGAGATTGAAAGAACTATCCCAAGTATTCTAGATATTCTGAAACCCAGAACAACAGCAACTGTTGGACCTAATGCAACTAAGGCAATCCTGATTGACAACTATATCAATGTCAAGAATGTCTATGGTTCACCCGTTACTACAGGTAACAATGTTACTGAAAGTTATGCACGTCTTGAGTATTACAACCGTGCAACAGCAACTAGAGGTGACGTGGCACCCTCTAGACTACTCCTAAGAAATGTCAGTGGTACATTTGCTGCTGGTAATACACTTTCTGTTACTGGTGTCCAAAATACTAATGCAACTGTTCTAGTTGCTGGTTCAAACTACCTAGATGTCCGTGTGACTCAAGGTGTGTTTACTGATGGTATGCAGATCGATAACGGTTCTGGTGCTACAGCAGATATTAACGTTGTCTCTTTGGCACAAAAAATTGGTGAGGCACGTTGCTTGATCTTCCAATTGGAAGACGAAGGTACAACTAGACCTGAAGATGAATACAGACTGTATGTTACAGATTCAAATCTCTATGTCAGAATTGACTTCACTACCAACGTAACTGTTGCCGCAAATAGAAGAATTACAGGTAGTATCACAAGAACCGAAGGTTTCGTTTCAACTGGAACTACAAACGGTAAAACAATTTACGTTTCGGAAAACAATTCATCGTTTAACGTCGGTGAAAAAATTCTAGTCGATGGTGTTGAGATTGGAACTGTTGCTGCTGCAAAGCAATATGAGTTCTCTGATATTAGACAGATCCTCAGTAAAGATGCTAATGGTGCTATCGAGTTTACTGCAGATCCCATTCTTGAGAAGATCAGACCTCTGACATCTGGTACTGCTACTTCAACTGGTGTCAATTCAGTTCCCCCAGAATTTGATGTCTTTACAACCCGTAGATTTGTTCTCGGTCAACCAAGTGTTTCTGGTCTTGTCAAGGGTGATAAGATCTATGACCAGACTAATACTATCAACTACACCGTATTTGAAACTGGTACACTAGCAAACTCTGGTGAAACCTATGTTGACGTTTACAAGGCATCTGGTTCCACTGTCGTTGAAGATGTTCTTCGCAGCACAGATACTGAGGCAAGATTTGCTGTAACTACAGCAATGGATGCTAATGACTATCTACAGATTGGTTCAGAACTAATTCTGGTTGTATCCAAAGCAAATAATGTTGCTACGATCACTCGTGCACAACTAGGAACAGCTGCTGCACAGTATGCTCATGGAACTTCAGTTTCACTACTGAATAAGAATGCCAATACTACTACAGTTGCTGATGGTAATGCACTAGAGCAAGCAGATACTGTTATCACAGTTGCTGATGGTTCTGGTATTGCTAATAACGATCTAATTGTTATTGGCACTGAAACCATGCTAGTCACATCTGGTGGTACTACAAATAATCTGACTGTCACTAGAGGTGCACTAGGTAGCACTGCAACATCTCATGCTGATGGTGCAACTGTTCAACTGTTGGAACCCGAAGGCAATACTACCACAATCAACGAAGGTGGTACTTTCCTTGCTGCTGATACCACACTGACTGTCCTGAATGCTTCTGCTGCTGGCATTGTCAACAATGATTATATCAGAGTTGGTAATGAAATCATGCAGGTTACCAACGTTTCAACTAATGATCTGACTGTTACTCGTGGTGTGTTTGGCACAACTGCAACAGATCATACAGATGGTTCTACAGTCACTCCTCATACATACACTGCTTCACAGACTACTGTGGACATGGAGGAAATCACCACTGCTGAGACAGTGTTTGATGTTGCTGATGGCACTAATATCAATACAGGTGATTACATCCTGATTGACAGTGAGTTCATGTATGTCAGTAATAAGTCAACCAATACATTGACCGTTACTAGAGGTCAACTTGGAACTGCTGCAACCACTCATGACAATGCTGTAACCGTTAGTATCTTCACTCTAACTACTTCATACACCACTACTGCAGACAGAGTTGATCTATTTGATGCTGCATCTTCTGGCAATAGAATTGGTACACTTGACTCCTTTGGTTCAGTCTATCAACTTCTAACTGGTAACCTCACAAACTTCACTACAGAAGTTCGTGACAATTCTATTCTAAGTTTCGGTGTTGGTCAAACTGCAGAAGTCCTTGAGATTGTAAATGCTGCAGAACTGAAACTATTCAACTCCACTGTTACGGATGGTAGTTTTACTGCTGTTACTAGACAGTATCCTCAACTAGTTAATGAGGAGGGTGGTGATCTTGTCATCCCATTCGACAAATATGCACTTCAGAGTGTTACTAATGAATCTTTCCGTCAGAGAAAGATCTTCAACAATCAGGCAGTCACCAACACTGGTGAGTTCTCGATTGCTTTGGGTTCTGACGAATCATTCGTTGCATTTGACGATGAGAACTACAACCTAACCGTCCTGACGGTCAACCCTGGATCACCCTATGCTCCTGGTGATGTTGTCAAACTAGTTGCTACTGGTGCTTCCAACATCTCGTTCTCTGGTACACCTGCTAATACAGTCAACGTGACTGGACTGACTGATGTTCTGTCAGTGAGATTCTCTGCAACCCTGTCTAAGATCTCGGTTACCAGAAGAAACAAGTCTCTCAATAAGATGAAGGTTCTGAAGGTTGAGAAGACAACTGCTAATGCAAACAAACTACTCTATGGTCTAACCAACTCACCTTACTATGGTGAAAGGATTGAAGATAGAGATCTATCATTGGGTATTCCTGATGCATTCAAGATTCATGCAATCTATGAATCTATCAATGATAACTCTGCAGTTATTCCTTCAATCAAACTGATTGACAACGTTCTATTTAAGGTTGGTTCAATTGTCACTGGTGTTTCTTCAAGTGCTAAAGCAAGAGTGGTTGAAGTTTCTTCCACCTCACTTCGTGTTTCATTCGTTTATCTAAATTCAAATACTTTCATTCCTGGTGAAGTTCTGAGTGGTACGGACTCTAATGATATTACCGTTCAGGGTTTGATTTCTGAAGAAGAAGGTTCTATCGATCCTGGTTCATCCAATATCACTGATCTATACACTCTTGATGAAAATCAGAATGGTCAGTTCTATAGCACTTCTAAAGTTGTAAGAAATGCTAATACACCTTCACCTATCAGAAAACTGAAGATTGTCTTTGACTTCTTCGAGCATGATACTGCAGGAGAATACTTTAACCAGACATCCTATACATCCACCATGGATTATAAGGATATCCCTGCATATGACGAAGAAAATAAAATTTATCTGAGAAACTGCTTGGACTTCCGTCCTTCAGTTTCACTACAAGTTACAGGTCAAGGTACAGTTAGTGCCCCATACGAGGTTGACTCTCAACTAGTTGGTGGTCAAGCAGGCACAGGTGTTTCCACACTGTCATTTAGAGGTCGTGAGTTCGGCACTAGTGCTTCTACATTCAATCTACCTCAACCTAACACCGATTTTACTGGCACCTTTACATACTATCAAGGTAGAGTTGATAAACTATTCGTCAACTTGGAAGGTGATTTCGTTGTTATCAAGGGCAAACCTGATGACAATCCCGATGCACCTGATAATCTCAAAGACTCTCTGCACCTAGCAACGTTCTCATATCGTCCATATGTTTTCGATGTAAAAGAAGATATCAGAATTGGTAGAGTTAGATCTCGTGGTTATACCATGAGAGACATTTCTCTTCTTGAGAATCGTATTGATAGAGTTGAATACTATACCTCACTTTCACTGCTTGAGCAAGAGACTAAGAACTTTGTGGTCAAGGATGCTGCAAACCTGGATAGATTTAAGAATGGTTTCTTCGTTGATAGTTTCACAAGTTTTATTACTAGTGACATCAACAACAGAAACTTCCAGGCTTCTATTGATGTTGAAGCAGGTGAGATGAGACCTTCTCACTTCTGTACCAATACAAACCTAGTATTTGATGCAACCACATCAACTGGTGTGAGAGTTAATGATGGTGTTATTACACTAGACTATGTTGATAAAGTCTACATTGCACAACCATATGCATCTAAGGTTGTCAATGTCAACCCCTTCTTGGTTACCACATATACTGGTCGTATCAAACTAGATCCTATCACTGATGACTGGGTTGATGTTGAGAAGGCACCTGAACAGGTTACTAACGTTGAAGGTAACTTTGAACAGACTCTTAGAGAAGAAGGTGCTGACAGAAATGGTATTGTTCCTATTGCATGGAATGCATGGCAAACTGACTGGACAACTAGAAGAAGATTTGCCTTTGGTTGGGGTGGTTTCACCCGTGTCAGAAGAGGACAATCCAGAACTGGTATTCGTACTGAAATCAACGAAAGATTTGACCGTGTGAATGTTGGAGATACACTGCTATCTAGATCTTCTATCCCATTCATCCGTTCTAGAAACGTTGCATTCAGATCAGATCTTCTGAAACCACATACTAAGATGTATGCGTTCTTTGATTCACAGAAGGTTGATCAATACATTCTACCTAGATTGATCGAACTTATCAAAGATCCTAACGTCAATGCTGATACAAACTCAGTCCCCTTCACCACTGGTGAAACTGTTATTGGTCTTCTGTCTGGTGTGATCATGCAGGTCTCTGCACCTGATGCTGGTGGATATTCTCAAAACCCCTACGATAGAACTGCACTTCCCACTTCGTATTCATCTAATACTAACTTCCTGAACATCAACATAGATGTCATGGCTGCTCAGGCAAATGGTGACTTCTTTGGTAACTTCCAAGTTGGTGAGATTCTGGTTGGACAAACCTCTGGTGCACGTGCGTTCGTCAAAGATCGTAAGATCATTACAGACGAAAGAGGTCACTGTGAAGGTCTACTGTTTATCCCCCGTCCTAATGTGGTCGGTAATCCTTCCTGGAAAACTGGTCAAAGAATCTTCCGTCTAACTTCTAGTGTAACTAACAGTCAGATTGAAGGTACTGTTGAATCATCTGCAGATGCTAAGTATACAGCATCTGGTTTCCTTGAAGTTCGTCAAGACAACGTTCTATCAGTTAGAAATGCAGACGTTGTTAGAACACAAGTTTCTGATTCTAGAGTTGTTACTCGCAACACTGGATTCTGGAGAAGACCTCGTAGAGGTGACCCTCTAGCACAAACCTTCTTGGTTCAGAGAGAAGGTGGTATGTTCCTTACCAAAGCAGAAATTTTCTGTCAAGCAAAATCAAATACCCAACCTCTAGTTGTTCGTCTTCGTACAACTCTAAACGGTTATCCTACTGATAAGATCATTCCTCTTTCTGAGGCAGTGATTCAACCTAACGATGTTCAAGTTTCTGAAGATGGTTCACTACCCACTACAGCAACCTTCCCTGCACCAGTTTATCTGGAACCAGACACTGAGTATGCACTAGAGTGTTTCTGTGAAGCACCTGAATATACACTGTGGGTGGCAGAACTAGGTAAGATTGATGTTCTTGGAAATAGAACTATTTCAGAACAACCAACTTTGGGTTCACTATTCAAATCACAGAATGGTACAACTTGGAATGCTTCTCAGTATGAAGACCTTAAATTCAATCTCTACTATGCAGAATTTGATAAGACTACCAATGGTGTTGTCTACTTCAATAATGCAGAACTAGGTAAAGGTAATAATGGTATTCACAATCTGATTAGAAATCCAATTGAGACATTTGCACCTACACTAAGACTGAACCTCTTCTCTGGTACAGCAAACTATACAGTTGGTGCAAAACTTACTCAGACCAATAACCTCGACGGATCTGCAGTCGCAATTCAAAGTATTGCTGGCACTCCTGGTGCTGTCATTATTGACAAGATTGAAGGTCAGTTCCTGCAAGGTCAGGTCTATAGACTGGTTTCTGACGAGTCTAGAGCAAACATTGAGATTGCAGACTATGGTTCATATGCAGTGTCAACTTCAACTGAAGAAAGAACTGTTGGTGGACTGAACTCTGGTGCAAGTGCTAAGGTGATCTCGTTCACAGAACACACTAAAGCAAAACTAGTCTTCGGTGGTGCACCTACTGGTGACTTTGTTGTCGGTGAGACTTTGACTGGTGCTAATGGTGCTACAGGTACAGTTGATTCCTGGGATTCTGGAACTCTGACTGCAGTTGTCACTTATACCAATGCAAATGATTTTGCAGATAATGAAGTGATCACTGGTTCTGCTGCAAGTTATACAGGTACAACTGCAACCACTAACGGTGGAGTGAACATCGGTCTGATGGTTGTCAGCACACTGACTAATAACTTTGTCGTCAATGAAACCATTCAGCAATCTGTTCCTACTTCAATCTCAGGTACAATTCATAGTTACACTTCTACTGGTGATACTGTTGGTGCTTACTTCACATCTTCTTCTGTGGCAAATGCTGCGAATAAGGTCAAAGTTTATCACAAGAATCATGGTATGCACGCACTAACAAACTTTGTGAAAGTTGAAGGTGTAATTTCAGAAGTGTCACCAACATTTATGGATTCTGCAAACCTATCCAGTGGTATTGGTGAAAATGATGGTGTGAACTCCGACTTTACATTACCAGTTCTAGATGCAAACCAATTCCACAAGTTTATTGATGGTGCACCCGTCAGTGCTACCAACTATGGTTACATCAAGATTGATGATGAGATCATGGCATACTCTGCAGTTGCATCTGATGGTACATCTTTGACTATCCCTCAGGGTGGTCGTGCACAAGGTGGTACATCTAGAGTTGCACACGCAGATTTGAATACACCAGTTCTCTGCTATAACCTTGACGGTATTCCTCTGATTGAGATCAACAAAACTCACACCACACTAGAGTCATCAACTCTTGATACCTACGAACTCGAAACTACTTCGATTGCATCTAACGGTATTCTGAATGGTGGTGATCGTGTTTATGCAACTCAGAACATTCAATATGAGTTGCTCATGCCTACAATTCATAACATTGTTTTGAAGGATACTACACTAACACCTCGTTTCTCAGGTGTGACATCTACATCTATCGCATCTTCTATCTCAGATCAACCTTCATTCGTTGCTGATGGTTCATATAGAGAGGTCATCATCAATGAGAACAATTATCTAGATAAACCTTACATGATTATGTCTAAGGTGAATGAAGATGCAAAGATCTCTGGTGCTAAGTCACTGAAGATGGAACTGACACTGACTACACAGAATGAGAATGTTTCACCTGTGATCGATACTCAAAGATGCAGTGTTATTACAACCACTAACAGAATTGATAATGCATCTATTGCTGATAGTCAAGAAACTTCTACAGATATCGATCTGAACAATGCAGTTTGGATTTCTAAACTACAAACATTGGCACAACCTGCTAATGGTATCAAGGTTCTCCTATCTGGTCAGAGACAGATTGGTACTGACTTCAGAGTTCTATATAAAGCAGTTCCTCCTGGTGCTGATCCTAATCTGTTTGGTTGGGTTCACTTTAATGGAACTGGTGTCCCTGATGTTGATCCTGGAAACTCCGTTCCCACCATCTTGGAAGGAAACGTTGTGGATAAGGACTTCAAAGAGTTTGAATATAATGTTGATGATCTCAACTTCCTACAGTATGCAATCAAGATTGTCATGGTTTCTCCAAACCAAGCAACAGTTCCTCGTATCACAGATCTAAGAGTTATCGCAGTTACATGATGAATGAGTATAGTTTTCAAGAAAAACCACCAAAGTTGAAGGTAAAGGACAATGTTGGACTTTACCGAGATAGTGAGTCGAATGGCATCATAAATACTGACGAACAAGCCTATAAGAACTACCTCAAATCCAAAAAGATTCTCAGAGGTAAGGAGGATAGGATGAAATCACTAGAAGATGATGTCAGTTCGTTGAAAGGTGATTTGAAAGACATTAAATTATTGCTACAGGAGATTGCTAAAAATGGCACAAACAAATGAAGAAATGATCGCATCATTTCGTGAAAGACTACAAGCACTTACTGATGAGAACACACAACTAACTCAAAAGATTCGTGAAAACGAAGTCGTTGGTCTGAAACTACAGGGTGCTATTGAAGCTCTAGAGTATGTAAATTCCCAAGGGACCGAAGAGGAAACTTCGGAAGAGACCGAATCCCCCGAATAAAAATAAAAATCGATGGCTAATAGAATTCAACTACGAAGAGGTAACACCTCTGAATGGACAAATGCTAATCCTATTCTGGCACAAGGTGAAGTCGGTATTGACCTTGACCAGAACAGGATTAAGATCGGGGATGGATCAACTCCCTGGAATAGTCTATCGTATGAACGTCCCGACGATCAGTCATCGAACATTCCCAACACTCTAGTCAAGAGAGATCAGAGTGGTAACTTCTCTGCCAACGCAATTACGGCAGCACTAGTCGGTAACGCAAGTACCGCATCTCAGTTAGCAAACGCAAGACAGATTTCGTTGACGGGTGACGTTAACGGTGCTAACTCGTTTGATGGTTCACAAAACATGACCATCACAACGACTCTATCCACACAGGCAAACTTGTCTGCTGGTACATACACCAAACTCACTGTCAACGAAAGAGGTCTTGTTACTGCTGGACAAAACCCCACCACACTAGGTGGATACAATATTACTGATGGTCAGTTAGAGAACAACTTCCTAACTGCACTATCTGGACTTCACGCATCTAGTCTAAACGGATATGTCGTTAAAGTCAATAACACTACGACAGGTTCTGTTGTTCGTGAAATTATCGGTACTGCTGGCAGGATTCAGCAAACTGGTGACTCAACTGGTATCACAAACAACACAATCTTTGACCTGATTCCCACAGGTGTTTCTGCTGCATACAGTGGTGCATCATCACTCTATTTTGATGCTGGTAATACTCAGCAGTCTAAGATTTTCAATGCTCCTGATCAGGAGTCTAACACCTCAACCGACACTGGTCTAAGAATGACCGTCGATGTTTGGGGTCGTATTACAGAAATTACAGAGTTCCCCATCGTTACTGCATACGAGGGAACTAAAGCAGCAGCATATAACAATGCTACCACATATGTTAGATATGAAAAGATCACTGCAGGTGGTCGTCTATATGAAGCAGGTTATGGTGGAGTCTCTGCAGGACAGGGAGCACCCTCTCACACGGACGGAACCAAGACAGGGGGATGGTGGGACCTAGGAGTTGCTGAAACCCCCGTCAAGGGTCTTGCATCGTTCGATCAGGAAGACTTTGATGTTGACTCCACTGGTCACGTTACGATTGCTGATAAGGCAGTTGACAATACTCAATTACAGAATCCCATCTTTGGATTCTCAGATGGCAACACTCTTGAAACTTTTGAACTTGATGCTGAGCAAACCGCAAGCACTGGTTACAGAGGTTTAAACTATCTGAACTATGTAAAGGTCAATAATACCAACGGCAATCCTCTGTTTGCCGCATCTAATGCATTTAATTCTGGTTCTGGTGGCATAGACATCAATGTAAACACAGATAATAGTGGTGACATATATCTCGATGCTGCTGGTGGTGGTCAACTAATCCAGAGAAATAATGGTTCGTTGACTGTAGAGGTCAATACAACTACAGCAAATGCCGAAACTCTACAATTTAATGCTTTTAATGGTGGTTCTGGTAGTGGCACGATTACTGCTGAAGCAAGTAGTGTAATTAGTTTGAGTGTTCAGGCAGCTGGAGCTGCTGGTGGTACAACGGATGGAAAAATCCTCATTGAAGACTTTAGAGCATACGACAACTACCTAGCAACTCTAAGTCCCACTCTAAACCTAGATCCTGGTGACAGTGGTGATAACACTGGTACTGTTCGTATCTGGGGTGATCTCCAAGTTGATGGTGTTACAACCACAGTGAATTCAACGGTTGTTACCATTGACGATCCCATCTTCACCTTGGGTGGTGACACTGCTCCCACTACAGATGATAACAAAGATCGTGGTATTGAGTTTAGATATTATGATTCACAAGCACGTGTAGGTTTCTATGGTTGGGATGAGAACGTAACTCGTCTAGACGGTGGTACAGGTGGTTATTCATTCCTGTACAATGCAACCAACAGCTCTGAAACATTTAGTGGTACAGATGCATACATCAAAGCAGGTGCACTTTCACTAACAACTAACACCCCCTCTTCATCTAGCACTACTGGTACACTGGTTGTTACTGGTGGTGTTGGTGTTTCTGAAGCCATCTACATTGGTCAGACTCTT